>Ga0181394_1000265_pt1 | contig 23341 bp, 33 predicted proteins | sample 17SPOviralmetaG_FD_130123 | JGI IMG/M metagenome (GOLD analysis project Ga0181394, IMG submission 130123) | Marine viral communities from the oligotrophic San Pedro Time Series (SPOT) site, San Pedro Channel, CA, USA - 17 SPOT_SRF_2010-11-23 | ecosystem: Environmental > Aquatic > Marine > Strait...
GCTGGATTTGAATACAAAACTTATAAAAGATTTGCTAAAACAAGGTTTAACACCAAAAGAAATAGCAAAAAAATATAGTGTTAAATACTATGTTATTTATGATTTAATAAATAAAGATGAAATAACACTATTAATGATTCAAGGGTACACTATGAGAGAAATATCTAAAAAACTAAATTTAACATATACTATTGTTAAAAAATATATAAACAGATATAGAAGGAATACTGTACCAGTTCATTTTGATTCAAAAACTGAAGCATATTATAATAATGAAGATGACTATTTAAGGATTCCAGAATATACTTTGGAGTCCTTGGATATCAATGAAATACTTGCTTACAATAGATATAACAATAAACACAAAGCATACTATGGAATATAATAATGATTTTAAATATGATTTAAAATTTGGTAATAAAGGAGAAAATTTATTAGCTAATATTTTAAAATCTAAAGGTGATACAATAGAAGTTAAAACCGATAAAGATGCCATTAAAAACAAAAAAACTGGTAATGTATTTATTGAATATCAATATAAAAATAAAGCAAGTGGAATAAGTAAAAGCAAAGCTATTTGGTATGCTTTTGTTATTAGTAATGAAAATATTATTATAATAGAAACAAAAAAATTAAAAAACATTTGCAGAAAGTATTTAAATACTAAAAGAGATGTAAAAGGTGGAGATAACAATACCTCCAAAGGAATTTTATTACCTTTAAATGAACTAACTATATAAACTATGAAAGAATTACCATACTTTAAATTTTATCCATCACAATGGATTACGGGCAACATAAGCTTTTTAAGCTTTAAAGAACAAGGAGCATTTATGAAAGCATGTTGCTTTTATTGGGCGCAAGATTGCAAATTAAAAACACAACAAGTTAAAAGAATAATTGATGAAGATTTATACAATTCATTATTAGATAATGGATTAATAAAATCTGATGGTGAATATATAATAATATCATGGTTGGATGAACAATTAGAAGAAAGGAAAAAAAGACATGAAGCTAATGTAAAAAATGGTAAGAAAGGCGGCAAAAAATCTGCTGAATTAAGAGCATCAAACCAAGGGGGGCTTGAGGGTGGCTCAAGGGTGGGGGTTGACCATGGCTCAAGCATTAAGATAAGAAAAGAAAAGATAAGAAAAGAAAAGATAAAAGGGGTTGTAGGGGAAAAACAATTTTCTGACCCAAATTTACATGTTGATGATGAATTAAAAAATATTTTAACCAAATGATTTTAAAAAACAAAGATTCATTAGATTATTTATTTAGGTTTCAGGAAGGTAAAATAAAACTTGGTTTAGGTATTAATACAGAATTAGATAATTACATTAGATACAAGCAAGGTAATTTCAATGTTATTGTAGGACTTGACAATGTTGGTAAAACTGCTTGGATATTATACTACTTTCTTTGCTTAACTAAACACCATAATATTAAACATGTTATCTGGTCAGGTGAAAATAAAGCTGGTCAATTAATAAGAGATTTAATTCAAATGTATACTGGTAAAAAATTAAATGAATTAACTAAAGAAGAAATAAGATTTAATAATAATTTATTAAGTAAGTATTTTATTTTTATAGATAATTCAAAAGTATATGACCATAAAGAATTATTTAAACTATTTAAAGAATCTGGTGCGGATAATTGTTTAATTGACCCTTTTACTGGCATGAACCACAATAGAAGTGTTAACCAGTTTGAACGTAATTACCAATTTTGTAATGATGTTAGACAATTTTGTAATGAAACTAAAAAATCAGTTTACATAAATACACATCCACAAACAGAATCAGCAAGGAGAGTTTATCCAGCTAATCATTTATTGGAAGGTTACATACAACCTTGTAAAAAATCAGATGTGGAAGGTGGCCAAGTGTTTGCAAACAGATGTGATGACTTTATAAGCATACATAGATTAATTAACCACCCTGATTTATGGATGCTAACAGAAATTAGAATAGAAAAAATTAAAGACAAGGAAACTGGTGGGAGATGTACAAACCTTTCTGAACCTTTGAGATTTGACTTCAATGCTGGAATGGGTTTTACAATTGGCGGTGTAAATGCTTTAAAAACTAAAAACTAAAACTATGGATGAATTAGAATTACTATTAAGAAAGAATGAATTACATATCTTAATTATAAAGGCCTTGCATGACATTGATAAGGGTAATGCTCCAAAAAGTAAATTAAAGGCCTTAGAAACTCTTAGAATGACTTTAGAGACCATTAATGAGTTAGCTGAACTAAATAGAAACAAAGATAAAGCATATAGGAAACTAAGAGTTGATAATGCATTACAGACAAAAGAAATAGTTGAATTAAAACTAAAAATTACTAAATTACAAGAATTAAAAGAACTATAATTATGAATGAAACAATAGATATAGTATTTTACTTAATGTTAGTTTCTCACTTTTTAGCAGTAATTGCTGGAATGTGTATAGTTAAAATAATAGATGAATATATAAACAATAAACAATAAGTTATGCCAAAGCCAAAACCAAATGAAAAGAAAAAAGATTTCATGTATAGATGTGTCCCTGAAGTTATAAAAGAAGGTTATCAAAGTAACCAAGCCATTGCAATATGCAGCAAGTATTATGAAAACAAATCTAAATAAATATAGACAAGTAAAAGATAGTGTTTATACACATCCTCACCAAAGGATAAATAAAAACATAATTAAACACTATTGTGAGTTATACCCTAATGACAAAGAACTTGGAGAACAAATAAGAAAATTATATTTTAAATGAAGATATTAAATTTATATGCTTGTTTAGGTGGTAACAGGTACAAATGGGATGAGGTTACAGATATTGAAGTAACAGCAGTTGAATTAGATGAAGAACTTGCAAAATTATATAAAGAAAGGTTTCCTAATGATAAAGTAATTGTAGCAGATGCACATGAATATTTATTAGAGCATTATAAAGAATTTGATTTTATTTGGAGTTCGCCACCCTGTCCAACACATTCTTCTTTTCAACATTCTATGAAAAACAAAAGAAAAATGAAGTATCCAGATATGAAATTATATGAAGAGATTATTTTATTGGATAATTTTTTTAATGGCAAATATTGCGTAGAAAATGTAATACCATTTTATAAACCATTAATACCAGCAAAAAAAAGGCATAGACATTTATTTTGGACTAATTTTAATTTACCTAATGATTTAACATATAGAAATCCTCCAAACATCACAAGAATAGATAATGAATTAAAATCTTGGATAAAATTTTATAATTATGATATAACTAAATATAAAGGCAAAAAAGATAAAAGAAGATTATTTAGAAACATGGTTGATTATGAAGCTGGTAAAACAATATTAGAAACAGCAGTAGGAATAACAAGAAAACAAAATGTAAAACAAAAAACTATATTTGATGAATCCTAATAGACAAATAAAAAAATCATTAACAAAAGAAGTAATCAAAGAAATTAATAAAGCACATATGTGGTGCGCCTTAATGATGGATGAAAAAAGTAAAATTAAGATTAAAGCACCTAATCAAAAAAATTTAAGTGTGATTGCAGTATTACTATTTTCTAATCCAGATTTGCATGAATACATAAATGAATTAATTGATTTAATGAAAGCTGAAGAATCAAAACAAAATAAATAAATTATGGGAGGAAGGTCAAGCCAACAAAAGGGCAAAAGATTTGAATTATCTATTGCTAATAAACTAAAAGAATTATTTAAAATTAAAGTAAGAAGAACACCATTAAGTGGTGGAATGGATTTCAAAGGTGACATTATTTGTATTGATGACAATAGTATAATAAGTGAATTTAGTTTTGAATGTAAAAATCAAGAAAAGCTAAACATCTGGAAGGCATTAGAACAAAGCAGAAATGATGCACCAAGAGGCAAAACACCATTAGTAGTATTCACTAAAAACTTTCAATTAGATTATTGTGCAATAGAATTTAATGACTTTTTAAATTTATTATTAGAACTTGAAGAATTTAGGAATGAAAAAAATTTATAGTTTTGTAACAAGGTGGATAAAAATAAAGTATTATCATTATTAGCTGAATACCATAATAAATGGATTTCAAATGTTGATGCTTTAATAAATGATGAAAACATAGATGCAGAAGATATAGTACAAGATATGTATTTAAAAATTCATGGTTCAAAAGATGAAGTAATTAAAAAAGCAATACAAAACAATAAACCACATATTGGATATGTGAATAAAATTTTGTACACTATGTATTTAAATGCACAAAAACAAGAAAGCTTAAAAACAGAATTAAAAGATAACCATACAATAGAAACTAAAGAACCTGAAATAAACAAATTCAATATAGAAAAGAAGATAGATGAAATAGTAAATTCTTTTTATTGGTTTGATAGAAAACTATTTAATTTATACAGAAAGGAATTTCACACAATTAGAAGCTTAAGTAAAGCAACTAAAATTAGTCATGTAGTAGTACAAAACACCATAAGCAAGTGTAAAAAAAAAATTAAAAGAAAATTAAAAAATGAAATCTAAAGGACTTGGAGACAGTATAGAAAAGATAACTAAAGCAACTGGAATAGATAAAGTAGCTAAATTTATTCTTGGTGAGGACTGCGGCTGTGAAGCCAGAAAGGAAAAACTAAATAAACTATTCCCATATAAAAATGCTAAATGCTTAATAGAAGATGAATACAATTATCTAAAAGAATTCTTCAGCAAACATAGAAACACATTAACCAACTTAGAACAAAAAGAATTATTAAAAATATTCAATAGAGTATTTAATGCCAAAAAAGAATCATCAAACTGTGGAAGTTGTGTAAGGGACTTAATACAACAAATGAAAACTTTATACAAAACCTATGAAGAAGAAAACAAAGAAAAGTGAACACAAAACAAGAAAACAAACTGAAGAAAAATTATTATTATATTTAGAACAGTTAGAACAAATCAACAATGAAAATACAATGAATGATGGCAAATGAAGAAAATTTAAAAAGTTGGACAAAAGGACAAAGCGGAAATCCTAAAGGCAGACCTAAAGGAAGTAAGAATAGAAGTACAGTAGTAAGAGAATTATTAGAAGTTTTATTAAAAAGAAAAAATCCATTAACTGGCAAAGAAGAATGGTTAAGTGCTGAACATCATATGACTATTGCAGTATTACAAAAGGCATTTGAAAAAGGTGATGTAAATGCTTATAATGCATTAATGAATTCAGGCTATGGTTCACCAAAAGATACAGTAGATTTAAACACAACAGAAACAGTTTCACATGACTTTAAACAATTAGTTAGTGCAATTAAGTTTAAGCAATAAATACAAAATATTTGAAGAATCTGATTCACGTTATTTTATTGTAACTGGTGGTAGAGGTTCTGGCAAATCCTTTGCTATTAACACATTCTTACTATTACTAACATATGAAGCTGGGCATACTATTCTATTTACAAGATATACTTTGCGTTCTGCATCAATATCTATAATACCTGAGTTCATAGAAAAAATAGAACTACTAAAAAAAACAGATGATTTTGTAATAACTAAAGATGAGGTATTAAACAAAGTAACTAAATCTAAAATACTATTTAGAGGAATCAAAACAAGTTCTGGTGACCAAACTGCAAATCTTAAATCATTACAAGGAATAACTACATGGGTATTTGATGAAGCTGAAGAAATGAGTGATGAAGATATGTTTGATAAAATAGATTTATCAGTACGTCAAAAGGGTTTAGACAATAGAGTAATATTAATACTAAATCCAACAACTAAAGAGAACTTTATATACCAAAGATGGTTTGAAGCAAGAGGTGTAGAAGCTGGAAGTAATATAACTAAAGATGATACAACCTACATTCACACAACTTATTTAGATAACATTGAAAACCTCAGCACAAGTTATATAGAGCAAATAGAAAGAATGAAAGAAAGAAGGCCAAGTAGGTACAAGCACACTATACTTGGTTCATGGTTAGATAAAGCAGAAGGTGTAATATTTACTAATTGGAAAATAGGAAAGTTTAAGCAAGTAGGTAAAAATGTATTTGGCCAAGATTATGGATTTAGCAATGACCCTACAACATTAGTACAAACCAATATAGATAAAGAGAATAAACTAATTTATGTTAAGTTATGTTTTTACCAACCTAAACTCACAACAAGTGATATAGCAACACTAAACACTAAATTTGCAAATAGAGATTTAATAGTAGGTGATTCAGCAGAACCAAGATTAATTTCTGAGTTAACAAGAAACAATAATATAGTAGCAGCAATAAAAGGCCAAGGTTCAATAACTTATGGCATTAGCTTATTGCAAGATTATGATTTAATCATTGATGAAGAAAGTACAGATTTAATTAAGGAACTAAACAACTACTGTTGGTTGGAAAAGAAATCACAAACACCAATAGATAAATTTAACCATGCTATTGATGCATTAAGATATGCAGTAAGCTACCAATTACAGAACCCAAATAAAGGTGAATATTACTATTATTAAAAATAAATATTAAATTCCTATATAACAAAGTCAAAAAAAAAACATTTATATAATATGAAGCTTATTAAAAAGATAATTAAATACATTAAATATATTGAACAAGAAAAATTTAAATTAAGTATTAAAGCATTTACACCAACTAACATTTTTTAATATGGCAATTAAACTAACTATACCAGAATCACTAAATGAAATTACATTAGGCCAATATCAAAAATGGCTTAAAATAACTGATGGCAAAGAAATGAATACTTTTTACCAACAGAAGATGATTGAGATATTTTGTAAAACAAGATTAATAGATGCTTTAAGAATGAAGGTAACAGACATTAATAAAATTACTTTTGACTTAAATAAAATATTTGAAGATAAACCAGCATTTAAAGATAGATTCAGAATGAATGAAAAAGAATTTGGATTCATTCCTAAATTAGATGATATGACTTTTGGAGAGTATGTTGATTTAGATAATTATCTTAATGAATGGGAAACAATGGATAAAGCTATGGGTGTTTTATTTAGGCCAATATCATTTAAAAGAAAAGGGCAATACAGAATTGAAGAATATGAAACTGCAAGTAAATACAATATGAAAAATATGCCTTTAGATATTGTAATGGCTTCATTGCTTTTTTTTTGGAATTTAAAAAGAGAATTATTGAAACATATAGTGAACTATTTACAGAATCAGCAAGAAGTGAATTTGCCTCCACATCTGATAGCTTCATTAAAAAATGGGGTTGGTATCAATCCATTTACGGACTCAGTAAGGGAGATATTAGAAACATATCAGAAGTGACTAAATTAAAGTTGCATCAATGTTTGTATATGTTATCATTTGAAAAGGACAAAGCAAAAGTAGAAGAAAGTATTTTAAAAAGAAATGCAAAAGGATAAAATAATAGAAGAATTAATAGAAAGAAAACTATTCTTAGAAGATGATGTAATTGTTCTTGCAGATGGTTATGAAGATGCCATGATTGGTGTTACTGCTACAAAACCATTAAGAGTGATATATGACTTTTGGAAATGTTTAGACATTACAATAAAAGATGAAGATATGAGTTTTGATGATGCATTAGATTTTTTAAATGAATTTATAGAAGAAGATATGGGTGGACATTCTCCCCTATACATAAAAAATATATAGTATGAATAGTTTTTACAGAGTAATAGACAATATTAAAAATGCAATAAGTGCTGAACCATTTAACCACCAAGTTACATTTGGAGATATAGCAGACATTGATTTGCAAAAACAAAGCTTATATCCATTGTGCCATATAATGATTAATAATGCAACTATTACTAATAACATAGTTCAGCAGAACATGACAATATTTTTAATGGATTTAGTAGATGTAAGCAACTCTGAAGATGCAAGTTTATTTTTAGGTAATGACAATAGGCAAGACATACTAAATACTCAATTAGCATTAGGCACAAGAATAATGAGGGTATTACAAAAAGCTGATGCATATAGAGATGAATTTGAAATTGTAGGAGATGCAACTTGTGAACCATTTACAGAAAGGTTTGAAAACATGTTAGCTGGCTGGGCAATAACATTTACTATTAACACTTATACAGATATGACATATTGCTAATGAAAAATTTTGAAGAAGCATTAAAGAAGTATGCAGAATATGTAACTAAAAAAGCTAAGGAAAATTTAGCTAAGGGTGGCAAATATGGTTCACAAGATAAAACTGGTGCTTTATCAAATAGCTTAAGTTATAATATTAATAAAGGCAAGGTTTCATTTTTAGCAGAAAATTATGGAGTGTTTCAAGACCAAGGTGTAAAAGGTGCAAAGTTAACTTACCCTGAAAGTAGAACATCACCATTTAAATACACAACTAAAATGCCACCAAGCAGTGTATTTGATAAATGGAGCATTAGAAGTGGAATAGCACCAAGAGATAAAAAGGGAAGGTTTATTAAAAGAAAGTCATTAAACTTTTTAATAGCCAGAAGCATATATAAAAAAGGAATTAGAGCAACTATGTTTTTTACTAAACCATTTGAAGAAGCTTTGCCCTTATTTGAAGATGAAATATTAGAAGGGTTTTTAGAAGATAATTTAAATTTAGAAGAATGAGTACAAGAATACAAACAAGGTCTCCATATTATATAAGACCAGCAAATGTAACTGGATTAACATCAACGCAATTAAAGTTATATATTTTTAGTGGTGTGATTGGAGATAAACCAGCTTCACCACAATATACACTAACTAAAAAACCCATCAACAGTGAAACAAGTGTTACATTTGAAATAAGTGAATTAATACAAGATTACTTTTCACATGCTTTTACAGGTTCATATTCTGGTGCTGGTTCAACTCTATGGGTGATTGCTGATTTTCAATATACAACATCAAGTGCGGTAACAACTTCATCAAGTACATTTTTAGCATTTGATTCATTTAGTGAGTTTAAGAATGGCGCAAACTATCTTTTGAATTTAGATGATTTAGTAACTGCAAGTTATATGCAATATAATAAAGGAACTACAATAGTATTACCAATAAATGCAGAATCAGCAACTAATGTAACATTTAAATTAAACGGCTCTAATGTTCAAACAACTGCAATCACAGATAATGGAAACACAAACCAAAAAATACAATATATTACTTATTCTGGTACTGCTGATAGAATTGATATTGCTGGGAATGTAGGTGATACAATTATAACACTTGAAGAAGTAGAAGAATGTAAATACACACCTATTAAAATAACATTCATAAATAAGAATGGAGCATTGCAGAATTTATGGTTCTTTAAAAAGTCATTAGAAAACATGAATGTAACTAAAAACCAATTCAATAGGAATTTATTAGATAGAGTTAATGTAAGTTATACAACAACAGAAGCTTCAAAAAGAACATATGACATAAATGCAAATGAATCAATTAGTATTAATTCAGGTTTTGTAGATGAAGCCATGAATCCAACATTTGAAGAATTATTAGTTAGCAATTTAGTGTGGATGACAAAAGACAGTACAGTATTTCCAATGAAAGTTGCTGATAGTTCACTAAGTTTTAAAACAAGTTTAAATGATAAATTAATAAACTATGCTATCAATTTTGAATATGCATTTGATTTAATTAATAACGTACATTAATGCAAGAATTAATATTATATATTAGGCCACAATTTAGAAACAATGTCACACAAGATTATGTGAAGGTAGATATGTTTAGTGATGAAAATGTAACATTAACACAAGTCATACAAGATGTAAGAGATATTGACAAAGTATTTACAGATTTTTCACAGACGTTTAGTTTGCCAGCATCACAAATTAATAATAAACTATTTCAACATTGGTACAATCCTGATATAGATGGATTTGATAGCAATATACAAAGTGAAGCAATCATTGAACTAAATTACCAACCTTTTAAAAGTGGCAAAATACAACTTCAAGAAGTTAAGATGAAGAACAATAAGCCAAGTGTTTACAAGGTTACTTTTTTTGGTAAAACAGTTTCATTAAATAATACATTTGGTGAGGACCAGTTAGATGATTTAGTTTGGTTAAATAATTTCACTTTTGCAAATAATTATGCTAATGTAAAAGCTGGTTTAAATTTAGGATTAGATTTTACTGTTAATTCTGTTTCATATACTGATGCAATTATACACCCATTAATTTCAAGGCAACAAAGATATATTTTTGATAGTAGTGGGAATGGTTCAGATGCTGGAAATATTTCAGCTTCACTTGCAACTAATAATGGTAAAAGAGGTGTATTCCCAGAAGATTTAAAACCAGCTATAAAAGCAAGTTTAATAATTAAGGCAATAGAAGAACAATACGGAATTACATTTAAATCAAGTGAATTTTTTGATTCAACTGAATTTAGTAATTTATATTTATGGTTAAATAGAAAAATAGGAAAGTATTCTTTTATTTATGATGTAAGTGTTAGCACTACATTTTCTTGTGTTAATGATATTAGTGGTTCTTGTACATTTTTTGCATCAACCTCAACTTCATTATTTGATAATGGTAAATATAAAATTAAATCAGTTACTGACAGAGATGTTTTTACTTATAAAGCAACTGTAACACCAACAGTAGCAACTGCAATTTATACAATAGAAATAGTTGATGAATTAACAGATACAGTAGTAGCAACAATTACTGGAAGTGGTACACAAAATGTTTCAGTTTTGTATGCTTTAATTTCTAATACTCAAATTCCAATTGGAGAATCTAAACATTTAGTCACAAGAGTTGTTTCAAATGCTGCATTAACTTTTTCATTAGAATTACAAGTTGATTATGATGAAATTTCTGGTGTTACTACATTACAATCTTATCAAAGCACATATACTTCTTCTGGTTCAATAAATGCAGTTGCTGCCAATTTGTTTCCAACACAAGAAATACCAGAAATGAAAATACTTGACTTTTTAAAAGGTTTATTTAAGCAATTTAATTTAACTGCATTTCTAAATGATAGTGATGAAATAGTAGTAAAAACATTAGATTATTTTTATGGTGATTCTTCTACTACTCATGATATTAGCCAATATGTTAAAACAGATGAAAATACAGTAAGTGAAGCATTGCCATTTACTGACATTAATTTTAGTTATCCTGAAGCAAGTACAAAACTATCACAAGCATATAGCAACATTCACAATAGACAATATGGTAAATTAGATTATGAAGCCAATGCAAGTAGGGGTTCACAATATAAAATAGATTCACCATTTGGCCATATGTTATTTGAAAGATTACAAGATTTAGATGATGATTCATATACAGAAATACAATATGGTTTAAGTGTTAATGAATCTGATAATGAAGTATTAACAAAACCATTATTATTTTATGGAGTTTACCAATCATCAATAAGTAGTGCAATTAATATGATAGATAATGTTAGACCTGAAGATGGCGGTTTACCAAGCGGTTCAGTATCAAATGATTCATTAACTGCTTATTGGATGCCTCACAATGCAAATGAATTAGGAACTGCATCTACTGCCCCAGCATTTAATTTAAACTTTGGTAGTGAAATAAATAGTTACACATTAACTGACTATGGTGGAAACAATAATTCTTTATTTCAAAAGTTTTATGAAAATTATATAGTAAGAGTATTCAATACAAGAACAAGAATATTTAAATACAAAGCCATATTACCATTAAAGTTTTTATTAACTTATTCATTAGCTGATAAAGTTTTTGTAAATGGAAGGGCATTTACTATAAATAAAATAACAACTAAACTACAAACTGGAGAATCATCACTTGAATTATTAAATGAACCAACATCATGAAAGAATTAATTGAAGCATTAGAATTTTGCAAGGAAAATAATATATATGATAAAAACATAAATATTGCATTAGGTAAAAATTTATATGCACAAACTTTTGAAGAAGGTGCAATACAAAAAAAAATAAAAGAATATGAAAACTATCTTAGTAGAAATTGATGTAGAGGGCGCACCGCAGGCCATTAAGAATATTAATGACTTAGAAAATGCTATTGGTTCATTAGAAGATGAATTAAAACAAGCTGAATTTGGTAGTGAAGAATTTAAAAAATTATCAAGGGAATTAACTAAAGCACAACAACAATTAAAGAATACAGAACTTGCATTAGAATCTTTAGATTCAGAACAAGTTGCAAGTGAGTTTGGCGCATTAACTGGGGCAGTAGGTGATTTAACTGGTGCATTTGTTTTGCTTGGTGGTGATGATAGCCCAGTAGCAGAAGTTGGTGAAAAAATAAGTACTGCTATTGGTATATCAATGGCATTTAAAGGAGCAATTGAAGGTATCAGTGCTGGTAGAAAATTATTAAACAATGCATTAGCAACATCAAACACATTACAAAAAATTAATAATACTGTTACAGTTGCAGCTACTGCAATTATGGGTTTATTTAGTAAATCTGTAAAAACTACATCATTATCATTTAAAGTTTTAAAAGGTGCAATAATGGCAACAGGTATTGGTGCTTTAGTTATTGGATTATCTGCTGCAATAAGTAAAATTGGAGATTGGATTAGTGGAACTGGTGATGCTGAAGAAGCAGCTGAAAAATTTGCAGCAGAAATAGAAGAAACTAACAAAGCATTAGATAAACAAACTAAAGCTTTTCAAAATGTTGGTAGAGAATTAGATAGAAATTTAAAACTTCAAGTGGCATTAGCAAAAGCACAAGGCAAATCAAATAAGGAAATTGCTAAGATGGAAGAAAATGCATTGAAGCAAAAAATATTAAACATTAATAAAGAAATAGCTGCAACAACTAAAATGTATAAACTAAAACTTGAACAAAATGAAGATGCAATTTTGATGGGTTTTACTGAACAACAATTAAGAGAACAAAATGCAAGCGGCATGGGTGATTTAGTTAATAAAGAAGCCGAACTGCAACAACAAAGAAAAGATTTAGCTGTTGACTTAGCAATAATGATTAAAACAAATAATGCTAATGAAATAAAAGAAGAAAAAAAGAAACAAGAAAAAATAACAGAAGATGCAAAAAAAGCATCTGATAAAAGAAAAGAAGAAGCAAATAAAAATAAAGAACAAGCTGAAAAAGATGCTAAAGAACAAGCTGAAAAAGAATTACAAATACTAAAAGAAAAACAACAAAAGGAAAGAGAACTTAGAAATGAATTTTTATTAGAGTTAGAAGAAGAATCTAAATTATTTACAGAAAACTTTTTAATAAGTGAACAAGAAAAAGAAATATTAGCAGTAGAAGATAAATATAGTATATTAAAAAATAAAGCAGAACAATTTAATAAAGATACTACACAAATAGTAGCAAATGAAGAAAAAGCAAAAGCAGATATTAGAAAAAAGTTTGCTGATGAAGAATTAAACAACAGAAGAGATTTAGCTCAACAACAACTTTCAATTGCATCTGATGCTTTAGGTGCTATAAATGATTTAGTACAAGCATTTGCAAAAGAAGATAAAAAAAGTGCAAAAAAAGCATTTAAAGTAAATAAAGCAATAGGAATAGCGCAAGCAATTGTTTCTACTGCTCAAGGTATAATGGCGCAACTTGCAGTGCCTCAAGATGCTTTGACTGGTGCAAACTTTGTGAAAGCTGGAATAGTGGCAGCAACTGGAGCAGCGCAAATAGCAGTAATATCAAAAACAAGATTTGAGAGTAAAGAACAAGCACCAGCACCACCAGCGCCATCAACTGGCATAGGTGGGGGAACTGGGGCAACAACACAACCACCAGCATTTAATGTAGTAGGCCAATCAGGATTTAATCAAATAGCAACTGCATTAGGTCAAGGCCAACCACCTATACAAGCATTTGTAGTGTCTCAAGATGTTACAACAGCACAACAATTAGACAACGCAATAATACAAACCGCAACTTTTTAAAAACAAAACAAAATGGAAATAATAGAACTTTTATTAGATGAAGAAAATGAAACTGCTGGAATAGATGCAATAAGTATTGTATCATCACCAGCTATTGAATCTGATTTTATAAAACTAAAATCACAAGAAATCAAATTTGCAAAAGTAGATGATGAAAAGCGCATCTTAATGGGTGCTGCTTTAATACCAAATAAACCCATATACAGAAAGGATGAAAGAAAAGAATACTATGTTTATTTTTCTGCTGATACAGTACGTAAAGCAAGTGAGTTATTCTTTATGAATGGAAATCAAAACAATACAACATTAGAGCATAATATGGCATTAAATGGTTTAACTGTTGTTGAATCATGGATAGTAGAAGATGCTGAAATGGATAAAACTAAAAAATATGGTTTAGATGTTCCAGTAGGTACATGGATGGTATCTATGAAAGTAAACAATGATGAAATCTGGAATGAATATGTGAAAACAGATAAAGTAAAAGGTTTTTCAATTGAAGGTTACTTTGCTGATAAAGCAAACATAAAAGCAAGTGTAGAAGATATTGCTGAAAAAGAAGCAGAAGAAAAAATAGAAGAAATAAGAAACCTATTTAAAAAAAAAAAGATTGAATTAGAAACTTACAATGATTATCCTGATGCAGTTAGTAATAATGCTAAAAGGGGAATAGAACTAAATAAAAAAGTAAATAATAAATGTGCCACTTTAGTTGGCAAAAATAGGGCAGCCACTTTGGCTAAAAAAGGCAATATTTCATTATCAACTATTAAAAGAATGTATAGCTATCTAAGTAGGGCTGAAACATATTATGATGAAAGTGATACTGAAGCATGTGGAACAATATCTTATTTATTGTGGGGTGGCAAAGCTGGTTTAAGATGGTCATTAAGTAAACTTAAAGAACTTGATGAAGTTAATTTAAAATCAATGGTAATTGATGAAGATTATGCAGTAATAGATGATAGATTAGCATATAGCACACAAGCCAAAGCAGAAGAAATGGCAATCAATATTGGGTGTAAAGGTTTTCATACACATGAATTTGAAAATAAAACTTGGTACATGCCATGTGAAAAACATATAAATAAATAAAAATGGGAAATAAACTAACAGAAGGAGAAAAAAGCAGAACCTCACCAAAGGGTGGTAAAAGAGGTTGTTTATGTAAAGACAATACATACAATGTTAAATGTTGTGATGGTTCATTAAGGGCGCAAGGAATAGGCAAAACACAAGCATAAAAACAAGCATAATTAAAAAAAAATAAAAAAAAGGTATAACAAGTTAAAAAAAAAAACATTTATATAGTATGAAAGCAAATGATATGTTAAATAAAATCAAAACCATTATAGGTGGAATTGAACTAACTGAAGAAGTTAGAGAAATTGAATTAGCTGAAATGAAACTACAAAATGGAACAGTAGTAGAAGCAGAAGAATTTAAAAAAGGGGAAGCTATATTCATTAAATCAGATGATGAAAGAATTGCAATGCCAGTTGGAGAGTATGTTCTTGAAGATGGTAAGCTTTTAGTAGTTGAAGAAGAAGGAATTATAGCAGACATGAGAGACGTGTCTGATGATGTACCCGCAAAAGAAGAAGATATGAAAGAAGATATCAAAGAAGAAATGGCTGAAGAAGCAGCTGTTTATGATTGGCAAGGAATGGAAAAGCGCATAAAGCAGCTTGAAGATGCGATTGCTGACCTTAAAGCAGATAAAGTTGATGCACCTGAAGATGTAGAAGCAACAGAAGAACTTTCTGAAGAAACTAAAGAAGAAGTTAATGCAGAACTTAAAGAAGAAATTAAAGAAAATGTAGATGTAGAACTTTCAGCTGAAGTTGCTGAACCTGTAAAACACAATCCAGAAGCTTCAAATGAAAGTAAGTTTACATTAAATAAAACTAATTATCCTAAGACATTACAACAAAGGATATATGACAAATTAAATAACTAAAAACAAATAAAAATGGCAACAAGTTTAACAACTACATATGCTGGTGAATTTAAAGATAAATACATTGCAGCAGCATTAACAAGTGGAAAAACACTTGACAATGGAGGTGTAACAATACTTCCAAACATTGCTTATAAAGAAGTAATGCAAAAATCAGTAATGGGTGATGATTTAATAGTAAATGCTGGGTGTGATTACACTGATGCTGGTACTTTAACACTTACTGAAAGAGTTCTTGAAGTAGAAGAATTTCAAATTAACAAAACAGAATGTAAAAAGACATTTGCTCAATCTTGGCAATCTGCTGAAATGGGTTATTCTGTACAAAACCAAAGTTTACCAAAATCATTTGCAGATTTTATTGTTCAGCAGTATGTGGCTAAAATTGCTGCTAAAACTGAAACTACAATTTGGAGTGGCGTTACGGCCAATCCGGGAGAGTATGATGGATTTACAACTATTGCTGGTGCTAACATAGCTGATTTAGCTGGTGGTGCAATTGTAGTTGGAACAGATGTTACTGCTTCAAATGTAATTACTGAATTAGGCAAGGTGGTTGACCATGTTGCTACTAACACTCCTGCAATCTTAGATAAAGAAGATTTAAGAATTTATGTTGGAAACAAAGTATTTCAAGCTTATGTAAGAGCACTTGGTGGTTTTGCATTAACTGGTGGTGCTGGTACTGATGATAAAATGACACAATGGTATAATGGTGGTGGACTTACTTTTGATGGTATTCCAATCTTTTTAGCACCGGGTATGCCAGCTAACAAAATGATGTGTACGCAAATTTCAAACCTATTCTTCGGATGTGGTGTTCTTGGAGATTTATCTGAATTAAGATTAATTGATACTGCTGATACTTTAGGTGACCAAAATGTAAGATTTGTTGCACGTTTTAAAGCTGGTGTTCAAATCGGTCTTTTAGGTGAAGTAACTTATTATACCTAAGATATAATTTAATTAATAACCATTAAAGGGGGTTTAATTACCCCCCTTAATTAAAAACAAAAACAAGATGGCATGTGATATTAGTTTAGGGAGAAAAGTCCCTTGTAAAGATGTAATAGGCGGAATAACTAAAGTGTATTTTGTTAATTTTGGGGATTTAGGTACAGTAACTACAAATTCAGGTGATGAGATAAGTGATATGACTGGAACTGCTTCAGTATATCAATATGATGTAAAAGGAACAAGTGCTTTAGAACAAGCTATTAACTCATCAAGAGATAATGGTACAACATTCTTTGAGCAAACCTTGACACTATCTTTACCAAAATTAAGCAAAGAAGATAATAAAGAAGTAAAATTACTTTCATACGGCCGACCCCATATAGTGGTTGAGGATTCAAATAATAATTGTGTTATGATGGGCGTTGAGTATGGTTGTGATGTAACTGGTGGTTCAATTGCTACTGGTGCTGCAATGGGTGATTTTGCTGGTTATTCTTTGACACTTGTTGGAATGGAAAAACTTCCAGCACAGTTCATTGAAAGTGCAGTTGCTGGCAATCCTTTTGCTGGAATGAGTGGAACATTTACAATTGTTCAGGGAACCAATAGTTAAAATAGGCACAAAATTCATAGTTTAGTGTGATTCAATATATAGTTAAGTTGGCTAAAGGAGGGTTACAAATTTGTTTCTCTCCTTTTTTTTTAAAAGTAAAATAAAAAAAGATGCAAATAATTACAAAAAGCGGAACAAGATTACTAAATTTAATGCCAAGGGAAACTATTGATAATTCTAAGGTGTATAAACTAACTATAAAAAGTGAAGAACAAAATAAAGTTATTTTAACGGACTCTAATGCATCTTTTAGCTTAGTCAAGTACTATTACACTTATAGCACAACACAAGCCCTTGATGAAGCTAATTTTTATACTGTGGAAGTTAATAATACAACGGATGGTACTTTAATATTTAAAGATAAATTATTTTGTACTGACCAAACATTATCAACTTTTGAAATTAGCAATAATGTATATATTGAAAAATCAACAAGCAATAATGAATACATTTATGCTTAAATAAAATATTTAGATGGATAATTTACATTTAATACAATTAAACCAATATGAAAGACCAGTAATCACTGAAGAAAAAAACAGAGATTGGATTGGTATTGGTGAACATAATGACTACTATCAGAATTTGATAGATGCATTTATGGATTCAACTACTAACAATGCAGTAATAAATGGTATTGTAGATAGAATCTATGGTAAAGGTTTAGATGCTACTGATAGCCATAAAAAGCCAGAAGAATATGCAAACATGAAATCTATCTTGAAGAAAAAAGATTTAAGAAGGGTTTGTCAAGATTTAAAATTATTGGGTGAAGGTGCATTTCAGGTTACATATCAAGGCAATAAAATAAAAAGCATTACACATTTTCCAAGAGAAACTTTACGTGCTGAAAAATGCAATGAAGAAGGAGATATAGAAGCTTACTATTACAGTGCTGATTGGAAAGATGTTACAAGAAATACAAAATTAAAAAGATTTCCAGTATTTGGCTCAGGTGCGCAGAATGAAATATTTATAGTAAGAAGATATGTAACTGGATATTATTACTACTCACCAGCTGATTATCAAATAAGCTACGCAACATTAGAAAAAGAAATTGCAGATTATTTAATTAATGATTGCCAGAATGGTTTTTCAGGTACTAAAGTGGTGAACTTTAACAATGGTGTACCAGATAGGGAAAAACAATTAAACATCAAGAATGACGTAATGTCTAAACTTACTGGTAGTTATGGTGAAAAGGTTATAATAGCTTTTAATAATGATGCAGAAAGTAAAACAACTATTGATGATGTACCTTTAAATGATGCACCGGCACATTATTCATACCTTAGTGAAGAATGCTCTAAAAAGATAATGGTAACACATAGGGTAACATCACCAATTTTAATCGGTTTAAACTCAGCTAATGGCTTTTCAAGTAATGCTGATGAAATTAAAAATGCTTCATTATTATTTGATAATGTAGTTATAAAACCTTATCAAGAATTGCTATTAGATGCATTAGATGAAATGTTTGCAGTAAATGATATTTCATTAAATCTTTATTTCCAAACTATTGAACCTTTAGAATTCATTGAAATAGATAAAGATATGGATGCTGAAGTAATAGAAGAAGAAACTGGTATTGATGTAGAAGACCAAGATTTTAAAGAAGAAGATGAATATCAACAAATAGAAGAAATCATTAGTAAATCTAAACTAAGCAAAGAAGAATTAAGTGATGAAGATTATGAAGTTGTTTTGGATGGTTTACAAGGTGAAGTAATGGATGAAGATTGGGAAGAAGTTGCTGAACGTGATTATTTAGAAACTAATGATGAAGAAGATTGGGCAAATAGTTTAATTAAAACTGATTTAGCAAGTATTGATGATAGGCCAAGCGGATTTAGTATTTTAGATAAATCATATTACAAGATTAGATTTAAATATACTAAGGGTTCTAATAAGCCAAATAAAGAAGGAAATACATCCAGACCATTTTGCCAAGCAATGATGGCAAGAACTGCAAATAAAATAGTTTATAGAATTGAGGATATAGATAAAGCCAGTAATTATGCATTTGAAAAATCTGCTAAATTACCTATGCATAATAAACAAGAATATTCACTCTTTAAATTCAAAGGTGGTGTGTACTGCAAACACAAGTGGGTTCAAATTTTATATAAAATGAAAACAAAAGAAGCACTTGAAGGTAAAAAAGGAAGTAAAGATATAGAAGATTACAAAAGAGTAAAAGAAATACCTAAAACATACAGACGTTCACCAGCTGGAAGCAATAAAGCAAAAGTAGCGCCAATTAACATGCCTAATAACGGACATTATCCAGGAGTAAAATAAATTAAGATATGAAAACAATAGAAACAGTATACAATAAATTAAACAATGCTAAAACAAAATTAGCAACGCATAAAGTTGAATTAAGTTTGGTAGATGATTTAAAAGAATTGAAAAATAAATTTGATAAAGAAATAACACCAATTTATAAAGAAGTATCAAAAGAAAAAAACAAGTTAAGAGCAAAAGCAGAAAAAGCAGAACAAATTTTAGATAAAGTTGATAATCAAATAGAACAAAAATTAAAACTTGTTGAAAAAACTGCAAAAGAATTAGGTATAAGTGTTAGTGAAATAAATGATTATAAATCTTTAAAAAGTTTATTAAGCATTGTACCTGATATGAAAACAGTTTTTAAATCGGTTCAATAAAAATTATTAAAAAATGAAAACAATAGAAACAGTATATAGCAAACTAAATTCAGATAAAACTGAATTAGGTACACATAAAGTTGAATTATCAGTAGCAAGTGACATAAAAAAAGCAATAAAAGCTTTGATTAAACAAGAAAAAGAAATGGACAGAGCAAAAGCTGAAATGGATAAAGCTATTAATTTATTAACACAAGCAAAAAAACAATCTGAATCAGTTTATGAAAAATATAAAGCTGGTATATCTGGCCAACTTTCAATTAACCCTTTTACAGTTTTAAAAGAAGCAAGAGCAATAGCAAAAGATTTAGGTATTAATGTAAGTGCTATAAAAGATTTTGATACTTTAGAATCAGATATTGGATTTAATGAAGATTTAAAAAAGAAAGTAGAACAAGATAGAGATGAACTTGAAAAATTAATAAAATAATTAAAACATGAAAGCACTTTTCATAACAAGACAAGATTTAGTCACTTTTACAAGTGCCAATGGGAGCTTAGACCCAGATAAATTCTTACCCTATATACGTTTGGCGCAAGATATACACATGCAAAACTACTTAGGAACTGATTTGTATGAAAAGATTGAAAAGCTTATTAGAGATGGTGAATTGACTGAATTATTAAATCCTAACTATTTTAATTTAGTAAAAGATTATTTGAAAGATATGTTAATATATTGGGCAATGGTAGAATATTTGCCATTTGCTGGTGTTAACATAACTAATGGTGGAATCTTTTCACATAGTCCAGAAAATGCAACTGCATTAGATAAAGATAGAGTAGATTTTTTAATTGAAAATACAAGAACTAAAGCACAACATTATACAAATAGGTTCATTGATTACATTTGTTTTAACACTAATTTATTCCCTGAATATAATAGTAATTCAAATGGTGATATAGACCCTGATACAGTTGCTAATTTTGGTGGTTGGGTTTTATAAATATTAAATAAAAAAGTATGTCAGATTTTGGTAAAATATATGAAAGTTCTTATTGGGGTGTTGGTGTTTGTGATAATACTATTGGATGGGGTTCAATATATAAATCAATAGCAAACTGTACTGATGCTTCTTTCAGTTATGCTGAATCAAGTTATGCAACAAATGGTACAGACCCTACACCAACTATTACTGGTGATGCTGGAGGTACTTTTACTGCATCTCCTGAAGGTTTAAGTATTAATTCATCAACTGGTGAAATAACATTATCAACATCAAGTATAAATTCATATACAGTAAGATATACATTACCAGATGCAACATTTGCAGAACAATCATTAGGCATTACTGCCCCAGCTTTCACAAACACAAGTAGTTTTACATTTGATGGGGTGAATGACTACTTTAGTGCTGGAAATCCAACAGCATTACAAATTACTGGAGCAATTACTTTTTCAAGTTGGATAAAAACATCAAGTGCAACTTATCAATTAATTATTAGTAAAGATGATGTTACAAATAGATGTTATAATTTTGGCTTTTTAAATAACGGTGAAGTATATGGTCAAGTTTTTAGTTCTGGAAGTGCTACAACAGTACAAACAGCAACAACTTGGAAAGATGGAAACTGGCACCATATTGCTTTTGTCTATATACCATCAACATCTATACAAATCTACGTTGATGGAAGTAGTCAAATTTTATCAACATCAAGTATACCAGCTTCAATAGATAATGACCCAGCAGATTTTAATATTGGTAGAAGAAGTGATGGAGCAAGATATTTTTCTGGTAATATAGATGAAGTAGCTATCTGGAATAGTGCTTTAACAAGTGGAAATATTAGTACAATTTATGGTTCGGGAACTCCAAGTGATTTATCAACATTAAATCCATTAGCTTGGTATAGAATGGGTGATTAAAAAATGATTAATTAAAAAAAATATGGCAACAGAATTTATATCAAATAGTTGGCTTATGCCAGAAAATAGCAATCAGGATAAACTTGCTAACTACTCTTTAACATTTGATGCTGCAAGTAGTAACTATATTAATCTATACAATGGAACTGTTGCAAATTTACCTTCTCAATTTAATATAGGTGCTTCAGATTCATATAGTTTTAGTTTTTGGATTAAAAGTAATGTAACTACAAGTAATAATTTCTTTTATACTCAAAGAGGGTCAGCGCCTTATTTAAGATTTTACACAACCTATGTTGGTGGTGATGATAGTTATAGAGCATATTTTACAGTCAGAGATGATTCATATGTAGAGGTTAGCGAGAATTCAGATGCTACAAACATAGTTAATAGGAATCAATGGAATCATATTGTAGGTGTTATTGATAGGGCAGCTTCAAAACTTTATGTATATGTAAATGGAGTAGTGACTGGAACTGGAACAAGTTTAGGTTCATTAGGCGCTATAACACAAATAACAGATGCTGCAATCGGGGGTGACCCTTATCCATCTGGTTCAATAAGGTTTGAGTTTGATGGAGAAATAAGCAGTTCATCAATATTTGATTATGCTCTTTCAGCATCACAAGTCACACAATTGTATGGAACAGGTTCAGCTATTGGCAACCCTATGGCAATAACAAACGGAAGAAAACCAGTTGCATATTACCCACTTTCAAATGCTGGATTTAACGGTGAGTTTTTAGCAAGTAATGGAGCAGAACAAGATTATGTATTTTCATTTGATGGGAGTAATGATTATATTACTTGTGGAAATCCAACAGAATTACAAATTACTGGACAACTCACTCTTTCTTTATGGTTTAAAACAAGCACAACACCAGCAGCAAATAAATATTTAATATCAAAGGGAACAGGTTCATATACTCAAAGAAATTTTGGTATTTGGCAAAGTAACACAAATACTATAAGAGCATTTATAAACGGAGTTGGAGCTGGTGTTACATCTCCTTTATCATATGCAGATGGTAATTGGCATCACCTTGCAGTTACATATACTCCAAGTACTTCTTTAATTTTATATATAGATGGCTCTGCAGTTGATACAAATACGTCATCAATTCCAGCGGCAATAAATAATAACACTTCAGATTTTGAGATAGGTAGATGGGTTAGTGATTATTGGACAGGAAATATGAATAATGTATCAATATTCAATACAGCTCTACCAGCAACAGGAACAGAATCTGTTGAATCTTTATACAACTACGGTACTCCGCCAAATATAGCTTCTTATAGTGGTTTACAGGGATGGTGGGAATTAGATGCTTCATCAACTTTTGATGGTTCTAATTGGAGTATTCCAGATGCTTCAAGTAA
>Ga0181394_1000267_pt1 | contig 23327 bp, 29 predicted proteins | sample 17SPOviralmetaG_FD_130123 | JGI IMG/M metagenome (GOLD analysis project Ga0181394, IMG submission 130123) | Marine viral communities from the oligotrophic San Pedro Time Series (SPOT) site, San Pedro Channel, CA, USA - 17 SPOT_SRF_2010-11-23 | ecosystem: Environmental > Aquatic > Marine > Strait...
AGACATGTAAAACATAAAGTATTTTATGTTATGTTTTTCCAAAAAATATTGCACAAGTAATATATTTTGCAACGATTTAACTAACGAATTTTCTGGATCCCAATATTTTTCAAAAAATATTCTTTCATGTGTATCAGTTATAGCATTTAATATCTTATTTTTATTAAACAAAGAATTAAAATATTTTTTCATAAAACCGTAAAAATCTAAATATACTGGAAAGGATACATTTTTCCATTCAGAATTATATATGTAGTCCTCACGATTTACACCTGACCATTCTACACCTACCAGTATTTGTTCAGGGGGTATATTATTTTTTAATAACTCTGAAACTTTCTGTATGATAGTTGTAGCAATATAATAATTACCCATAGAAGTTTTACCTTCAGAATGTAAACTATAGCCCAAACTATTTGCTACAAATGTAGGCCATATTTTACCGTCTAAATTGATAATATCTGAAAAAGAACAACCAGATGTAACTAAGTGTTTCATTCAATATTTTGTGCTTCAACATATAGTGTTTGTAGCACACCCTTCAGTCTATTTGTATCTAGATCTGTTGTCACATTGTCAACATATTCATTCAACAATGTCATCGTGTCCTCTAGATTTATATTGTCATCACCGATAGCCTCATCTTCAAATTCAGAAAAGTCCTCGATAATTTTTAGTTCATTAAGATTAGAACTATACAACTTATCAACAAATTTGTCAAACAGTGAGAAGTCCGTTTTGTTAACAACAACTACCTTTACACAACATCCCGAAAGATTACTAAAAATATCAGAATCGACAATTGCTCTAAAAGATTCTGATGTGTCATCATAATGGAATTTGTGAAAGATGTTAAATGGATTTTGGATAAATTCAAGTTCGTCTGTGTCTGTATCATAGATATGAAATCCTCTAGGGTCATCAAAATCACTCCAAGTAATTTCGTAAGGGTTGCCAAGATAAGTAATGTTGCCGCGGCTACTCCTATGATGGAAGTGACCAGAACAAACGAGATCAAATTTCTGAAAAATACTAGGATCCATACCATGGTCATTTGCATGACCTTTATACATTTGAAAACCAGCAAGTTCATAGTGTCCAAAACATACTGTAGCATCTGTGTCATTTATAGCATCCATTGTTTGTTGGTAGTTGTCAGAACAAATCCAAGGCGTGAAAAGAATCTTTTTAGGCTTTAGTGCATTACCAAAAGTCAGTTCAGTTACCTCGGGATACACTGTAATATTATCATAGTCTGTTAGCAACAGCTCAGGTGAATTTACCTCGTTTGTATTCTTGTAATATGTATCATGATTGCCTGGAATCATGTGCATATCAATATCCAACTTTTCAGTAGCATCAAAGAAATATCTTTTACATTTTTTCAATGTATGAAAGTTGATATACTTACGGCGGTCAAAAATATCACCAAGGTGAATAACAGTTTTAATTTGTCGTTTTTCCAGTTCAGGGAAAAAACAATTATCATAAAACTTTTCAAAGAAGGAATCGAAGGGTAACGAATCCGACCTAGCACCAAAGTGTGTGTCAGTAATAAGTGCAATCTTCATTAGTATTTAATATTCTTTTCTTTTAAAAATTCACTAACCCATTTAGCAATATATTTGGCTGTTCCATTGGTGGGACCAAGCACCCAATTATTTCCTGCAGTGAATTGTCTGGCGTGACTTTTAAAGTATTCTTCCAGTTCCTCTATAAATTGTTCATCACTCATATTTTATAGGTCTCCTTTAACCAAGGTAGGATAACTTGTTTTGTAAATTCTTTATGTTGTGCATCATCTGGGTGACAGAGCCAATTTTGATCTTCAGTATTCACAATTTCATTCTCATATTTTGAAAAAGGTAGATCACAATTATTCTTACACCAATCAAATTCACCTTCTACGGGAAGCCAATTTTTTCTACTGGCTTGTAATAATTTATACTCCTCATTATCAGACTCTTCTAAAATTAATTCACTACATTGTGACGCCATACGAGTCATAAAATATTTTATGCCTTTGTTCTGTAGATATTGTTCAATTAGAAACTGCCAATATGTGGACATCAAAGCTGAATTCGTCAAATTATGTAAGTGAGTATAATAGGCAGTGGACAACTTATCCGTCCAGTGAGCATTCATAATTTTCCATTCATTCTGATATACTTCATGTCTATCAGTGCCTGACCACATTACACCTACTAAAATATCTTTGGCTGTATATTCTTGAAGTAATTTTTCAACACCTAAAATAATAGTTCGAGCAATATATTGATTTCCTACAGAAGATTTACCATAATTAACTAAAGGTATTTGTAATATCTCAGACAAAGGCAAAGGCCAACATCTAGTATGACCTTCTTCCGTTTCTGTAAAACTACACCCTGAGGTAAGCAATACCTTTACTTCACTCATACTTCTAGAATTTCCATTTCATAAATGCCTGAGTTTGCGCCATGCTCTCGACACTCAGCAGATACACAACGACATCTACCATCAGTCATTTTGTTAATTAAATTATCTGCAAAATAAAAAGCGTGTTCAGCAAACTTTTCACAACCGACACCATTCATAATACGAACATCCGCAAGACCTTTGTCTTGCAACTCCATAAGTTCTTTAATCTTTGGATCGTCTTTATCAATCGCAAGTGTGTGGTCAAATTGTTTTTCCAACCATTCCTTTAGTTGTTTCAGACCGCCAAAGTCTACAACCCAGTTCTTATCATCAAGAGTTCGGGCGGCAAACTTAAAACTAAATGCAAGTGAATATCCATGAATCAAACTACAGTGAGAATGTGTAGCCAATGGCTGTCTAAATGCACATGAAAGTCCACGATCATGCCCATATGTTTTAGTGCTGTAATACATCAATCAATCCTTTAGCCGAGAAGTATTCCTTTTCAAGAAACTCTCTGTTATTATGTATAGTCGAAGTCATATGATTTGTGTGAAAATCATCCATTAAATGACGAATACGGTTAATTAATTCATCCTTATATTTTGTGTAACCATTCATGTTTCGTGTCCATTTACTGTCATACTTAAATTCATCGTGATACATTTCTTTGTATGACAATCTATCTGGAACCATCGGAATAGCACCTGCACACAATGCCTCATAACATCCTATGCCTAGTGTCTCCTGTAAGTTTGCTGAAAATACCATTTTAGATTCACCCAACAACTTATGATAATCTTGTTTTTTCAGATCCATTTGCTGGCAAAAAATAAATTCATATTCGGGAAGTTCATGTGCCAAGTCTTCAAAAATATCTGGTTGTTTCTCAGGCGCAATTCTGTGTGGGAACAAAATTTTATTTTGTTTCTTTGTGCCTATTGTGTCACGCTCAATCTCATGTTTAAGATACTCCATAGGCCAACCTGTTCTGAATGACTTTGATTTAGAACCAAATGCTTTCTTAAACATTTCCACATGAAAGTCTGACGCAAACCAATTGTAATCAAAACAATGATAAAAACTTCTTTCAGCATTACGAACCCAATCAGCATCACCAATTAGTCTACCTAAGAAGTCTTGTGGGTCATAACTACCGGCATGCCACATGCCATGTGTAATAACCTTTACGCCCAATAGTTCTGACATATATTTAAGATTGATAATACCTGGATGCCAAGCATCTGCAAAAACAAAGTGGTCACCCTCTTTTATCTTATTGTCAGTAAACAATTCAGCAATCTTTTTTACTTGTTCTGCTTTGTAAATGTTTGTGCCTGAGAAGTTTAGAAATGCACCTGGTGTTGTGCAAGCCGCAATGTCTGCTGGACCTTCAATAATAGTAACATCGAGATTGTTATCACTTAACAGTGCAGGAAATTCTGTTTTCCATTGTGCTGTATAACGTGTTTCCACATATTCTAAATCAATCAAATAAATCATTTTTTACAATACCACCATTTTCATCATCTTCATAAACTTCAACTTGAACACCCCTGTCAGGATATTCCTTTTCAATATAGTCCATAAGATCTTCACAAATCATTTCACAAGATTTATAATCTAGTTGTAATGTTTTTTCATCATAAAGACTTTCGAGTTCACGTTTAAATAAAATAAACTCCACATCTCTATCATCATGGAATACGCCTAGTGTAACATAAAAATGAAAAATGTGTCTATGTGGATATTGTAAAAACTCTACACCAGGCAAATCTTTTGCGCCAGGATATTTGTGTATGCCTTCCTTCTGAAAGGAAACTTTAATATAAGACTTTCTCATGCAAACAATCCTTCAAGTGATGGTGGTTCGGAACTTCTTACAGCCGCCGATTTCATACTACCTCCAAGATACTGGTCATCCTGCCAGCGCATAAAATCCTCAACTGTCTTTACACTATACAAGTTTCTGTATTGATGTTCAAGTTTCATCTTGCCCGTAAAGCGCAAAATTTCTTCTTCACTGTGTAGCATTTGTTCTACACGGGACATAAAATTACGAATGCTTGACAAAACAAATGTATATCTAACTCTCAGCCATTCATCAAATGTGCCGCCTTCATCTTTCCATGCTTGCGAACCCATATTCAAAACTTTATAAAAGTCTTCAAGTGTTGAGCCGATATCAACAGTTTTTGAAATATCCTCATAAAAAATTCTATATCTATCATCAAAGTTTCTGTCATATTTTATTGTTGCCTCATTCATAAAATATAAGCCTGTTTCAGCCGCACGACTATGTGTTGTGCTATCATATGAGATTTCAATGTGGTCATACAACCCATTCTGACAAAAGATAAGATAAGGCAAAAGTCTGCGAACAGAACCAACACCTAGAATATGCAAATGTAATTTGTTTTGTTTGTTGCGCCAAGGAATCTGACTAGCAATAAAGGCACGTTTTACATCTTCAAGTGGACCAGTGCCTAGTGCCGCGGCTCCCATTGCAACCCCACCAATGCGTTCGCGGTCAGTCACAGGAACCTCAGAATACAATCTGTCAGCCCAGGTCATATAAGTGTCATAACAGTTTCCTTGCAAAATTGCAAATGGCGCACACTTGCTATCATGGTCCTCAAAAATTTCTAATTGTCGTTTTACATTTTGACCAGTCTTCTTAGCCATTTCTTCATAGTTATCAATATCAAAAATCCTTGCACCTACATCATTCCTATCAGATTTTCCTGATGTAAGTTTTACAGGAATCTCGTCAAAACACATACCGACATCAGCAGACTTTGCCTGATTCTCATAAATCTTTTCTTTCAGTTCTTCAGTAATTGTTTTACCGAGAGTAACAATTTGCAAGCCTCCAGAGTCAGCATGAATATTCTTGATACTACCTGCGTAAGGTTGGAATCGTTTACCAAAACTAGATTCCTGATAGGCATTGTAAAGTGCAGAAAATGTATGACTCTTATGTCCATGAACCATTTTTCCAAACAAGTCACGAACCATTTCCACACGCTCAGGAACTTGAGATACTTGAGGGTTACTCATTCTCATATAGCTTGTGCCTGAAACTACATATTCTAGGCTGTGCATTGCATAAACTCCGGAATAGGCCTGTCAGTCCAACGTGCAATTGGACGCTTGTATTTTTTGTAATAGTCCTGATATGCAACAATGGAATCTTCAGTCTTTACATCATCAGGCATAGCTTGTGCCATTTTTGTCAACGGACCGTCGGGCAAATTCTTAGGAAGTTTTGCAAGAATATGAAAAAGTTTTTCATCGGTGAGATGGCGTCTACGATAACGATGTGTGTATTCAAGACACAATTCACACCATAGTCGATATAACCAAACATAGTTTTCCTTAGATGCCCGAGTCCAAATACCTGAAGGATGATTAATATGTGAGGCTTTGTAAATTAGTTTCTCGTCCTCAGCATTGTTTAAACGCCAACGTTTAATGTTCCGACCATTAGCAGTTTTGTCCATATACATTTCACCATCAAGAACACGATGTGCTGTAGACATCAATTGTGCATACTCAATAATCATCTTGACCACATGTTTGTCACAATGTAATTGAGCGCATACTTTAGGATCTTCATCCAAGTAAAAAATGTTCATAGTCCAAGGCTCCGTTTAATTTCATCCTGTGCATCACGTTTACCCAAGTCGTAAACCTCACTAAACAAATTATATAGATCTGTGCCATTTAAGTCAAGCACATTTATTGATTCTGGTTTGCCTCGCATATCCTTAGTTTCAATAATCAAGCCATCAATAGCAGGGATAGGGCGAATTTGTGTAAAATTTTTGATAGTTTTTGTAAATGGATATGACATCATGTCCTCAAAATTTTCAATAATGTTTTAGTTTGGCTCATTGCATCATCAAGTGCATTATGATGTGTGCCGTCACTTTCTGACTTTCTTATTTGATTATTGTTTACACCTACAAGATTCAAAACTGTTCTATAACATTGAACTTTCCAAGGCGACCAAGGAATAGTAAGTTCAGTGTTCCAGTATGCTGATTCTAATATGGAGATATCGAAGGCGGCACCATTGCCCCAGATAATTGTTTGTCGGTCATTGCCAAACCATTCGGCAAAATTTTCCAACGCTTGGGTGACAGGTAATGGATTGACCGTCAAGGCCTTCCTAGCCTCCTTGCTTTGTTGACTCCACCACTCTACTGTATCTTTCGAGATATGAAGCCCGGCATCCTTGCAAGAATTGGCGTCTACATTTGTGTAGAAAGTGTCAAGCACTCCTTGTTCAATGTTAAAAGCTACGGCACCAATTGAGAGGATAGTGGCATATGGACGCACACTTAAGGTTTCAAGGTCAACCATTACCTGTCTAGTTGTATTATTCATATAGTCCTACTTATTCACAAAACTCATAAACTCATTACGAAGAGACTGGTCATCTTTGAAACCGCCTCCTAATTTACTCGTAACAGTAGATGAACCTACATCTTCAACACCTCGACTTTTTACGCAATAGTGTTGAGCATCAACGACAACAGCAATATTATCTGTATCGAGAATGTATTGTAGAGCATAATAAATTTGTTCAGTAAGGCGTTCCTGAATCTGAGGACGTTTAGCAAAATATTCTACAACACGATTAATTTTACTAAGTCCGAGAACTTTTTCGTTTGGAATATATGCAACAGTAGCCACACCATCAATTACAACAAAGTGATGTTCACAGTTAGATTGAACATTAATGTTACGCTCTATAACCATTTCATCATAATTCATTTTGTTATCTACTGTAGTGCATTTAGGAAATGCCTCATAATCAAGACCCCAAAAGATTTCATTTACATACATCTTCGCAACACGTTTAGGAGTTTCAGTAAGACTATCATCCATAAGATCTAGTCCTAATGTTGCCATAACGTCTGTGAAAAGTTTTTCAATAGTATCAATTTTATCTGTTCGACTGATACCATTATCTTTAACGGGTGTTTCCACGCCACACTTTACTAAGTGTTCATGGACTTGGCGACCCAACTCAGGGTCTGTCTTTGTTTTATTGTAAGCCATTTATTACTCCTTCCTTACACGAGCTATGACTGTTTATATTTATTCCCACGGGAAAATTACCCATCGACTATCATTGTAATATTCTTTTACCGCATAGTCAACTAGTTTTGTATCTATTTTGGTTGTAAGAACTGCAACGTCTGTATTAGGATGATTTGCTTTTACTTGTGTTAGTGTTAACCCAGAGTCACAAATATCATCTACAATTAAAACTTTTTGTTCTCTGTTTATGATATTATTTAGACGTCCATTCTCTTGAAGTCCCCCATCGCGTGTCTGCCATACGACCGAATCGTATTTTATTCCTAGTTTATGGCTAATCATAACAGCAGGAGTCACGCCCCCGCGAGCAAGTCCTATAACCATTGTGTAACCTTTGTCTTTAATTTGTTTACACAAGTCATCTACAATATTGTCAATATCTCGCCATGACAGAATGATATTTTCAGGATCTTTGTATGTCACTGTATAATCTCCTACCTCAGCAAATGATGCGGTTGCATTGTCAATTTTCATATGATAAAACATTTTATGTCCCTATTTGATTACCAAACACATAGGCATGGTTTCGTGTTGCCACAAAGTATCCTCGGTCCATTGCATCTACAGCAATGTCAGAAATAACTTCTTGTTGTTCTTTAGTTGCACCGACAGGCATAACCCAAACCTCAGGCAAATCTGTTTCTCCAAATACTTCTGTAAGTTCTTGCATGTTGTTTTCTATTTCATTCCAAGATTCATCAGTTCCATTACAAACAAATTTAAGAATACTTGTTGATGAAGCTACAATATCTGAGTATTGTAAAATTGTTTCAGGTTTCCAAGCATCTTTTTCACCGGCAGTATGTAACAGTTTAGGACTAATAGCAAAGTGCCAACGAATGTCATCATTGTTTTCAATAAACTCTTTAAATAAAGGCAATAGAGGTTTTGTGCCGTTTGTTTCAATAGTAATTGTTTTTGGACGATTGTTTCTCGAAGTAAGTTCTTCAACAATAGCAACCATATGTTTTTGTCTTAACATAGGTTCGCCGCCTGTAAAACACAACATTGTATCTGTCTTATAACCATCACGAACAAACTTGCCACCTGGCAAATGTGCCTCAAATTTATCGCACACTTGTTCTATTGTCTCAGATGGACAAAGATGTTTAAACTTAAATGACCATGAATATGAGGAGTCACAGCCTTTATCAAACACAGGAAGTTCCTCAACATTTGAAATACTATCAGGATCTACATCCTTGTATGGAAGTTCCCATGTATTTTCATCGGCGGGATTTGTTTGACCAAAGCCATTACATTCAAGATTACAACCAAAGAAACGTAACCACACAGAAGGTTTACCTGCGAGTTCGGCTTCACCTTGGAAGCTAAAGAATATTTCGGAATATTTTACATTCATAATAAACTTTATACACTAATTAATTATAAAAGTCAAGTATTTAATTGTCCAATTCTTTGAGTGCATCAATTTTTTCTTTTGCATACTCAATTGCTTGTTTATCATCCAAATATTTTGGACGGCGTTTTACTAACTTTTGGTCAGCGTGTTTTTCATTCAACGAATTGGCTTCGTCAACTTGTTTACGCATATAGTCCAAAAACTCTGTTGTGCCGGGGTCACCATCGGAGCCTTGTGTTAACAGCTCTTGCATATCAATACTTTGAATATACTTATACTTTGTATCCAATTGTTTCTTTTCCTTTTGAATACGGCGTAAAAAAGCATAATATGTAATTTGTGTAAAATATGCAAATGGATTCTTAGACTTTTCAGGATCAAAATTATCAATGTATGTAATACAATTTTCAATCCCATCCAAAATCATTTCGTCACGGAAAGTGTAATTAACAAAGTTCGACTTGTAAGCAAGATGGTTTGCAATTTTAACCATACATTCTCCCAAGTAATTTGTTACCCGAGGTTTTTCCTCGCCCGCCGCTTCTGCGGCAAGACGTCTCTCTCGATATTCAGATATAGCTTTAAGGAACTCTTTGTTGTCAATGTAGTGAGCTCCCTTCTCACGTTTTTTAGGCATATTGGTCCTCCATCATAATTTAGTGCTTGACTTCTTTGTGGTTCTATGTGTATAATCGCTCTGTAGCGTTTAGGAAATCTTATTATCCTTTTGTGCTTCTGCATACTGTATTAGTGTTTCAATCTCTTCTTCAATTTCTGCTTGTTCTACTTCTGTTTCAAAAAATAAAACATTTACCATTTTTTCATAACCTTCGACAAATTCTTCTTTTAAGTCAACCACCGTTGTGATGCGGCGGGCGTTAATCGACATCAGTGTCTCGTCTGAAATGCTGATCCAAGGTTTCATAGAATATTTTTCAATAACCTGCTCTCCCTTAAGATGAGCCTCAGAAATAATTTCAATCGGATATAATATCTGAACAAAATTATTTTCTGTAAAATCATCTTCCATGGTTGCAACTACAGTTTCGCCGCTTTCAAACTTAATTACTTTTATTTGATTGTCCATTAGTTGGTAACCTTACTAGTTTATATTTAAAACCTTCTTCATTATATAACTTAACACGTTCAATCATATGATTCAATGTATAATTCTTCTTGGATTTCCAAGAGAGATCATCGCCAACATCATACAAATTACAGGAAGTTTTATTATCACCTAATCTCAAGCCTCTACCAATTGACTGTAGATTTCTAATTCTACTTTTAGATGGCGATGCGAAAACAACATTATGTAAGTTCTTTATATTTATGCCTGTTGAGAACGTGCCATATGAGGCAATAATAATTGCATCGTTTGCTTTTTCAGTAAGTTCCCTAATTTTTTCACGTTGGTCAGTTTCAGTTCCGCCATAAACAAAATATACTGGGCGGGGGTCCTCAACCTTTTGTTTTACTCTGTCAAATAAATGGCGACCATGTTTGTCAACAAATTGAAAAAGGACTAATGTATTTCCCTTTTGTGAGGCTGTTAAATTAGTTAAGATAGAATTTCTTTTAGGATGTGCTACAAGAAAATCCATTTCTTCTTGATATGTCATATCCTTAACTGCTTTACGATCCTCATCCGAGTATTCCAACATAAGACATGTAACATTTAAATTAGCAAGTGAGCCTTTGTCAATAAGTGTCTTTGTAGTTGTAACCTTATACACACGACCAAAGCATCCTTCCAAAACAAGTTTATGTGTTTTTGTTCCGTCTAATGTGCCTGTTGTCCCTATACGATGTTTTGCACTTAGACACTTATTCATAATACCTGTCAGCGACTTTGCCTTAAACAAGTGTGCCTCGTCACCATATACAGCATCAAACTTTTCATACCATTTTTTAGGAAACTTGTAAATAGACTGCCACGTTGAAATAGTAATAGGAAATTCATTAGACTTTTCTTTGCCACCATAGATACGATGACAGTTTTCACTAACCATCCATTCATCGTCACTTGCATAATCCTGGAAGTCACTATACATTTGTTCTACAAGGGACGTTGTAGGGACAATAAGTAATTGTTTTTTATTCCTTGCTTGTAAGTAACGTATAAGAACATAAAGAATAAGAGACTTACCACTTGCCGTAGGTGACAACAACAATGCCCTGCCTGTTCTAATACTTTCAGCAATAGCCTCAATCTGATAATCTCGTATTTCAATAGGCTTACCGCCACTGTGTAATTTCAAAGACTCTGCAAATTTTTTAACATATTCAATTGATACGGGGTCGCCCACATCTTCAATATCAACATTAATTTTATATTCTAATTGTCCAGCGAACTCCTCAAGATAACTTAGAAGTCCTACAGGTAATTCTTTTGCGTATATGTTAAACAGCCTTGCTTTACCATCCCACATACGAGAACGATACGCAGGCATAAACTTTGCACCCGGAACCTCAAATGTAAAGAAGTCATTAATTTCCTGTGCGACACTTACGTCACACTCTACATTAAGACTTGCTTCATTCTTTTTGGTTACTGTAATCATTACATAAGACCGTTTGTAAATTTAGTCCATTCAATACTGTTTTTAATATCCCATGTGCGACTATTTAGATAACGCATAACACGTTCTAAGAAGTCTGCTACTGTTCTAATATATTCGACTTTGTTTGTTTGCTCAATGACATCATCATCTGCATCCAACATATCATTCATATCCTGTTTCAATGGCTTAGGACCAAGATACTGTTCCCAACTTAAAGCATCCAGTTCCTGTTTACTAAGTTCACCGCGATAATATTGCATTTTAACACGGCGCAGTTTTAGTAAAGCTGCCTCAGACTTACGCAATTGTAAGCGAACATTAGACATGTGATTAAGATACTTGGAGTGTAGTTCTGGTATTCGTGTGCTTTCAGAACCGAGATTGAGTTCATCAATCTTACTATCTTCAGCCCACGTTTCTTGAAGTTCTTTCAATGTAATCATAATAATACTTTATCATCTTTATCCAAATAAGGACCTTGTTTTACTTCGATGATTTCACCTTCCTCTAAAAATTCAAATCCATGACCGCCTGAAACTAACAGGACCACATCACCTTTGCGTAATATTTTAATTGAAAAAAGTTTGTGGTCATCATCATAAAAATTAGCTTGTATAATACCTGATTTTACAAAAAGAGTTTCCTGTGTTTTGGAAATTTCCCTAACAACCTCACGGTGTTCATGTGGAGGTATCACATGTCCTTTCGGGCGTTTCATATAACCTAATTGTTGTGATGATTCGTTAGATGTGAAAAAATGAATACCATCTTTTTCAAAATCATTTCGTAAAATGATAGCTCTTGTTTCACCATTTAATATTACATTATCAATCATACATTAACTACGAGGTGTTTATTTATAAGTAAGTTAGCACGAAACGGTATAGAAGTCTATATGTTAGGTGACCGTTTCGATTTTAAACAATCTGTATCTAAACGCGGCAACACCAACAAAATAATTTTGGTCGCCAGAACTAATATCAAAATCTAAGCCTTCAAGACTGATAGGGAAAACATCTGTAAATGAAATTCTTAGATTAGGGTTGTTATTAGAATCAAGGACAAACAAATCTGCATCACTAAATTGTGCTGATTCCTTGCCCCTACCATTAGGAAAGCGGTATGACTGACTATCAATAAGGTCTGTAAATTGTTGATGACTTTCAGGTGAGCCTAGTCCGAGTAACCAATTGTAAAGTTCATTGTAGTTTGCCATATCCTCTTGAACAAGGAATCGAATGACAAGTTCACCAAACTGTAATTTTTCACCTGGAAAAACAAGTGTGGACAAGGGTGTTTCTACAGTAGGACTTCCAATTGAAACTTGTGGTAAGTTGGCTGCCTGACAAAAGAAAGAAACATTAGGAATATTATGAACCTGAAATCTAAAACCATTCGGTCTCAGAAAGTCAAGTTCCTGTGGATTACCCGGATCATTTTGCCCTGATTCTTGGATGCTGGTGATAGGATTATAAGCCATTGTTTCTCCTTATACCATATTTATAACGAAAAGAAAACCCCGGAACATAAGTTCCAGGGCCTCCTCAATAAGTGCCGCTTAACACGGTCTTATTATCTAGCTTACATAAGGTTAGTAACTTTAACGCTTCTGTAATATTGGTTACGGTCTGCTGTAAATGTGTCAGCATCTGTTGTGCCGTCAGACTGTGTAACGTATGGGTTAGCGACCATGCCGTAGCGTGTCTTAAAGCCGATTTTTGGCTGGAAGGTGCTAGGGTCAAGAGCGCGGACCATTTGCAGTGGGACGTATGGGCAGTAGAACAGACCAGCGTCATATGCAGATGAACCTTTATAACCTACAACGTAGAACTGACTTGCGGCGCCAGTGTTTGCACTGTATGGGTCGATATAAACTTTGTAGCGACCATTCAATGTACCAGCAAATGTGTTGCCTGTGTCGTCAACATTAAGGTTTGTGTCAAGGGCAGGAGTGTAATCAAGAACACCAGCCATTGCAAGGGCACTAGCAACATCTGAAGAACAGATGATGAAGTTACCTTTACCGCGACGTGTGTCTTGTGCGATTACGTTGGCGTCACGTTCAATGTTGAACAACAAGCCTTTGAAACGCTCAACGCTCCAACGACCATTTGAATCAACGTCAAGGTCAAACGTGCCGGCAGTAGCCGTGCTAGCAGAACCAGTTTTAGCAACTTTGTAAATTGTTCTGATAACTTCACGGTTAATTTCAGCCAGGATTTCCTGTGACAAAATGTTTGACAACTCAGACTCAGCATCGAGACCATGAACAGCTTTCAGGTCCTGAGCAAGCTCGATTGTGTATTCTGCTTTCAGGGCGCGTGTTTTAGCCGTTACAGTTGTTTTCTCGATTGAGAAAGCCATTTCGTTGAGTGTAGTTCCGTCACCAAAACCTTCACCAGTTGCAGTTGCAACGCCGGTGCCTGTTGTGTATGTGCCGTCTACTGGGTTAGAACCGGCGTGTGTGCCTGAGCCAGCGAAGTCAGTATCGGCTTCGTTGAACAGAGCTTCTGTGCCAGTTTGTGAGGCGTAATGTGATTTCATTGCAAAGATAAGTCCTGTTGGACCTGTCATTGGCTGAACACCACATACGTCATATGCCATAAGATTAGGCAATGCACGACGGACCAGTGAAATCAATACTGGATCGTAGTTGTCAATGCCTGCACCTGTTTTGTTTTCATGTGTTGCTTCGAAAACAGCCTGACGCTCTTCGCGAATGGCTTTCTCTTGGTTTTCGAGAACAACAGTAGTAACAGCACGTTTGTGCGGGTCTTTAATGGAACCCAATTCTGGGTGCTCCAGGACTGGTTCCCACTTCTTTTGAAGTTCTTCTGAGAGATACATTTTTGTTTCCTCTGTTTAGTTGGTTATATATTATTTATAAAAAATTACTTTTTAACTGCTTTTGAAATAGCGTTGGCATAAATGCTCATTGGCGAATTGCCATCGACCATTTCCTCAGCCACAGTATCGTCCATTTTGTCATCGTCAGTAGCTCTTACTTTAGGGAAATAGTTTTCCTTAATGACAGCTACTTTCTCAGCAAACAAGTCCTGATTATCAAACTCTACGTCCTCAACCAGTTTAGCAAGTTTTTCTGCTTCGGTTACAGTAAGATCCGTTGTAGATTCAGCAATTATTTTACTACGCAGGAGGTCTGTTTTTTCTGCTACCATTGCAACTTTATCCTCAATAGACTCGTCAAGTTTAGACTTGAGTGAATCAATTTCGGCTTGCATTTCACCTAGCACATCATACTTTTCAGTAGGCACTTCGATGTAATGCTCGGAAAAGAGAGTTTGCATACCCTTGATAAAGTCTTCGGTAATTTCTGTGCGAAGACCATGCTCAACAGCAAGTTCATTCTCTTTCATCCAATTCTCAGCAACGTATGAGAGATAGCCGTCAATTTTTTCGACCATTTCTTCTTTCAATGTTTCCTGAGCGATACGGGCTTCTTCAGCCAGTTCTTTTTCAATTTCTTCTACTTCAGCAGATACGCGAGCAGTGACAACAGCTTCAAACAATGAGGCAGCTTTTACTTTAAATTCTTCGGAAAGACCATCTTCGTCACCGAACAAACCTTCAATGTCACCATCGAAAAGTGTTTCTTCTTCAACGACTTCTTCGTCTTCTTCCTCGTCCTCTTCAACGACTTCTTCTTCGTCGTCTTCGATTTCTTCTACTTCTTCTTCATCATCTGTTACTTCTTCAAGTGTTTCTTCGTCAGAGACTTCTTCGTCCTCACGCACACCCTGAGATGTAGGTTGATTTACAACAGATGCTGTATCTGTGCCGCCTTCAAAATTAGGGGCTTGACCAGCGCCAGTAGTAGCAGGAGCAGTAGCAGTTCCTTGTTTTCCAATAGCGGCTTTACCGATTTCAGCAGTAAGACCACCATTCTTGTCACCAGTGCCTGAAAGGTCAACCATTTCAGGACTAGAGTTAGATGAACCTTGAGCAGGCATTGATGCGTCTCCCTGACTCTTATCGAGTGGGCGAGAAGCAGCTGCCTCGTCTAGTTCATTAGCTTCTTCAGTGAGTTCCGCTTCTACTTCGCGGCTCTTAGCAAGAAGCTCTCTGATTTTGCTTTCTACAGCCATTTGTTTTTCTCCTAATAGAGTTTTATTAATGTCTAAATTATTTATACTTTTTTAGATTTTGGACAACTTATTTAAGAAGGAGTTAAAAACATTTAGTTTAGCTTCTTCTAGTTCATGCCGAGGCGTAGCTTTGATATATGCTTGTGCCTGCTCTATTTCACGAGCTTGCCATACACCATCAACCATTACCCATTCACGAGATTCCATAATACCTTCTACATAAGCATCTGGTGCTGATGGGTCAGCAACAATATCCGCCGCAGTAGCAAGAACAAAGTCATCCTGAACCTCGTTGATTCCGTCTTTTTCTTTAATTGAGCCAAGTCCTCTTGAACTAACGCCTAATTGTGCACCTGCTTCAATAAGATTAGATGCAATTTTACCCATTGGTGTATCCAAAACTTTAGCTCTACCAATGTAATTATCACCACTTTCTTTAAGTGATGTAATCATGTGGGACACACGATCCAAATTAAGAGTTGGACCTTCCGGGTGACCTAGTTCACCGAGAGCTCTTTTCTTATCAATTTGCTCTGCAGTGTAACGTGCAACTTCCTTTTGCATAACCTCTTTAGGATATACACGACCATTGCGGTTTTTAAGATTAGACTGTAAGAACACACCCTCAATATATAGGGTCTTCTTGCCATCTTTTTCTTCTTGGATATATTGAATTTCTTCTGTAAGTTCTTTAATAAGTCTCATTAGCCTAGATCTCCCTGGTTCTGATGTTGTTGTGAACCGTAACCAGAAACTTTGGCAGCCTCTATAATAACGGTACCGCCATTACCACCTGAGATAACAACTTCGATATCACTACCTTGTTCGTCATCATCAGAGAAACCATAAAATTCTAACTTACCATTGAGTGAAAGCTCGAACAACATCTTACTGTTTCTTTGAACAATCGCTCTTGCACTATCTGATAAAGCCCAGTGAATAGCTTTGATATTTGCTTTAGGCGAAGACTGTGTTTCGGTTGATTTTTTTAATGTTGTTGCTAACGCAATTGTGCCTGTAGCGGCAGTCCCTCGGACGGCAACTACGCCTTGAGTTTGCGTCAATTTAAGTGTGTCTACTGTGACTGCCATTTACTATTCCTTAGCTTTTTTTCTTTTTATGATTGCCGTGACTGCCCTCTTCAAGAACTTCGAGAGCATAAGTTTCACATGTTTCAATACCATGCTCAAACATTACTTTATACCACCAAACTTTTCCCTGTGCGTCTGGTTCTGCATGTTCACCCATAATAGGTTTGCCTTCACCATACTTAGGGTGAATAACTTTTGTAGCACATACATGTGTAAGACTAGGATCTTCAGAGCTGCCTTGTTTAGGAGGAGTCTCGTCACCTTTTGTACCTACTTCTGTTGGATGATACGCTGTGGGATCGTCCATCTTAGGCTTTTCTACCGGGATTGCTTCTTCCCGAAAAAGTTTAAACGTCTTCATTTTCTTCCTCTGTTTCTGTTTCAGGCTCTTCAGTTTCTACTTCCGCTTCTGCTTCTGTCTCTACTGGTTCTTCAGCCTCACCTGTTTGATCTGGCATAATATCAGATGCATCAGCCACGTCACCTTCTGGTTCAACTGGCTGATTAAAAATGGACGCCGCTACTTCTGCTTTTCTGTCGGAAACAAGACTATCTGCTTTGTATCCAACAACATCATTAAATGTAGCCTGAGCATCAGTCAATTTACCATCAGCCCATTGGTCCATCATTTTACGAATACCATCTTCATTGCGTTTCCAGGTTTCGTCATCCATATGTTTTATTTCATTTTCACTCATTGTTCTGTCTCACCTTCTGGTTGAGGCTCTACAGCCTCAGCTTCACTATTTATTTCACCATCAATTCTTGCAACATCCTCGTCAGACATACGCAAAATTTCTTTCTGGACATATTCTTTACTGAAGAATTGTCCTACATATCCTGCAACACCATTAAGAACTTCAATTCTACTACGCAGAATTTCTTGTTCCTTTGACTCTGTATAATAAGCATCAGAGGCAAAGTGGTATTTAAGATCTTGTCTAATGTCTGACCAGTCATCCTCAGTAATAATACCCTTGAGTATCAACTGTGTTTTTAGTAAGTCATCAAACAAAGAACTAAATCGGCGGCGCAGTTTTGCGATAAACTTGGTAAATTTAAGTTCGTCACGGTTAATTTCCGCAGAACGACCAAAGTTTAATCCAGCCTGTTGTTCCAAACGCGATACAGGTACATTAAGTGCCTGATACAGTTTACGTTGGAAATAATCAACGTCACCTGTTTCACCTAAGTTCTGTCCGCCTGGCAATGTTTGAATCTCGGTTCCTCTACCACCTTCACGGCGTGGCATCCAATAGTCTTCAAGCATTGACATAAACTTTTTATCATCACGAATCTCACCAGTGTTGCCATCATAAACAAGTTTGTTACGATAGCGATCCATAATATCTTTGAGATACTGCTCTGCTTTAATCTTAGGCAAGTTGCCAGTATCCACATAAAAAATTCTTCTTTCAGGTGCTCTTGTAATACGATAAATTACAACAGCATTTTCCATCATTCTAAGTTGGTTTGCTGGACGGATTGCTTTGTGTAGATACGACAAAGGAATGTTTTTGTCCTGGTCAACCAAACCTGAAGGGCAATATGAAATAGCATCTTTGCTAATTTTCAGTGCCTTGTCATCTAAAGTAGTTGTAGACTTATACTGACCTGGCTTACTTGAAATACCCTTATCATCATATATAAAATATTCATTGATGTTCTTAATGAACTGGACCCCTGTTTGAGGATCCTTTTCTTTTTTTACTTCTCTAACTTTACGGATTTTTCGAGGATCAATATAACGAATATCCGTAATGCCTTGTTTCGGTTTCGCTGTATCAATCACTTTATGAAAATAGATACGACCATCAATATACCAGCGTCTGAAATAATCTTGCGCTCTGTTGTCAAAGTCAAATAATCTAAGAACGGTGTCAAACTCTTCTTGAATAGCCTTCTTTACTGTTGTAGACTGATTAATATTATCAGTGTTAACAATAACAGGCTTTTCATCATCTAGGTTAGATATGGAATCGTTGATAATATCTTCAATTGCCATATCTATATCTGACATCATAGATATATCTCTATATCTTTTTATCAGTTGTTCTTCGGTGTTTGCAACACCATCTACATCAAAGTAGGTACCATAATATCCACCGCCTCGGATGGACTCTATTGCACCCTCATCGGAAGGAGCCACAAAGGACTTTTCAGTCGCGGCGGGCTTCTTCCGATTGATTTCAAAACCAAAAATTTCCATATTAAATATCTCCTACACGTTAGATGTGATTATGCTACATCATAATGTGTGTATTGGAATGTCACTGTAAATTCTTCAAAGATATCATTCTGTGCATATTGCAAAGCGATCTCTGACATGTTGATTGGGAAGGCATTACGCAGTGTGTATTTACCACCAGCTAATACTTCATCGTTACGATCCAGATGTTCGACCATAATATCCGCTTGATAATCGCTTGGTGTAAGAACACCTGTGTTATCTTCACGGTCATTAAGTCCATTCATCCACTCCTCGAAAGGAGTGCGCAGTGAAAAGTCCGAATCGTTTACAATTGTAATTGTGAACGGATCGAAAATTCTCTCACCAGCAAGTTTAATCTCACGACCTCTATACTGGATAATTGCTGGGTTAACGTTGGAAGCTGGGAGTGCCGCACCAGTTACAAGCAAACTATAACTATTATCCACGTTACCTACATAACCTGGGAAAGCTAATGTCACTCTAAACTGGTTAGGTCTTGCTCCACCTGCGCCTAGCCTAGCCTTAAACTCTTCAATATTCATTTTTATCTTCTCCTGATTGAATTATTTATCTGATTAGGCGCCAAGCTCTTCAAATGAAATGCCTGTGCGGGTTGCAACAAATGTCAGTGTAATAAAGTTAATAGAGCGGGCAGGCTTAATGAAAATGTCTGCTCTAAACTCATTAGCATCTACTACCTGAGCTGTGTTATTTGTTTCGTCACATACGACACGGAAGTCATAAATGCCTCTACGACCTTGAACATCACGTAAGAATGGCTCAACCAAACTACGGAATTGTGCTCTTGTAAACGCATCGTTAAATTCAAACAGTTGGAATTTAGCTGCCGTTGCAATTGCTTTTTCAAGAGTGATAAACAATCTACGAACGTTAATACGGCTAAATGCACTTTCTTTTGCCAACATTGTTTTGTCACCAAATAATACAAAGCCGCTACCTTGGAAACCAACAATTGGGTTTGCGCCGCCTCTGTAAAGTGTATCGCGATCTGATTTCTTAGGATTAAATGCAAGTTTTACTGCATTTTTAATTTGTCCTCTGTTAAAGCCTGCAGGAGAGAACCATGGGTCAGCTTCCAAATCAGCAGTTACACATGTTCCTGCTGTGTCGCCATTACATGGAATCCAACGATACTTATCATTGTATTTGTCATACATGTATTTCCAACCCGTATCAAATACGGCATATGAAGAACGTGTGTATAATGTCTGTGTGCCTTGAATTGCTGTGACCTCAGAACCTGCGTTGTTTACAACATTTGCTTTTGTAGGTGAAAGGAATACCATGCAATCCTTACGAATATCCGTAATATTGTCAATGATATAATCACCGACAGTTGCACTATGAGCACCAGCAAGAAGTAAGTTTACATCTACTTCTTCATCATTAGCAAACAAGTCATAACCTGATTGTAAATCACCATCTGCAGGTGAAGTATCAACACCACCTGTAAGTGAAACGTTAATATCATTAGAAGATGAAACAAGATCATCAAAGGATGTGCCGGCAGCCTCACTACCCCAGTTTGTGCCATCACCTGGATGGTCCATCCAATAAATCCATTGGGACTGGTTGTTAATTACGTTTTTATAGAAGTTACTCTCGTTTTGGTCGTTTTTAGCATCAGACGCTTTAGACAAGCCTGCAAATTTTTCCAGAACTGTGCCTGCTGTGCCTGTGATTTTACCATCTTCATCCACAACAATAATATGTAACTCGTCATACAAACCACCTTGATTTGTTGCATATTGTGTAGTTACAGGTGTGTAATCAAAGTTAGACTTATATGTCCAATCTGTTGAAAGAGTAGCCGTTGCAGTTGCGCCTGTGCCGCCACCTCCAGAAAGTGTTACTGAAGGTGCTGTTAAATAACCAGCACCACCAAATGTAACAGTAATTGAAGCTACATTGGAACCAGACAAAGCCGCAGTTGCAGTTGCTTGAACACTACCGCCATCTGGTGCGGCGATAGTAACTGTTGGTGCAGATGAGTAACCTGAACCACCTGCTGTAACAGCAATTGAAGCTACAGATGTGTTACCATAGGTTACAACATCAGCAACACCTACTGCAAGTGAATTACCTAAAGTGCCTGGGTATTTTGCGGCCCATGGTCCAACAGTAGCCTCACCTGCTTCGTAGGATGCTTCATATGAATCTAAATTTCTAATTTGAACAGCCGTTCCTGAAGTAACAGCATTTCTACCTGCCGAACCTACTTCACGAACAACCTTAAGGGCTGAACCGTAAGCAAGAAAGCTAGCTGCCGTCAGAAAATCTGTAGAAGTTGTATCTGTAGGCTTACCAAAGCGGTCAACTAAGTTGTTCTCGCTATCAATGGTAATAATTTCTCGGGCAGGACCCCAACTAAAATCACCAACAAAACCGCCAATGGTTGTGCCAACCGCTGGGACTACATTGGTAGCATCTTGTTCCTGAACGAGAACGCCTGGGGAAAGCTGAAAAGCCATTTTATTCTCCTCGAATTGTTAAGCGTTTTTCTTTATTAATCTGCTACAGAATATTTATAATTCTTTTATTTTGTGTCCGCAAACATCCAAACGTCACCGCCTATCACTTCCATTTCAGGTTCCGATCCGTCTAGAATCTCACCGAATGGTGTGAGGTCATTCTCAATCATACGCATTTCAGAATTATATATGCCTTCACGAACATTAACATTTGTTAAGTCACTAAAGAATGAATTGGTTGTAACCCAACCAAACAATACTAAACTCATAACCAAGTCATCGTGATAACCTTCGTCTGCCTGAAATGTGCCACTTCTTTCAATAAACGTGGAAAGTTCTTGAATAATATCTGCATCGAAAAGCAAAAGTTTCTTTTCTTCCATTAAACTTTTAAATGCAAAACAGCCTTGTCTTTTTACTGCTTTAGATGTTGTAACTCCTAAACGTGCCGTTTTGCCAAATCCAGGAGTAATATATTGTTTTCCGTTTTCTGTAACAGTTGTAAAAATGTTTTCATATTCATTTTCTTGATGTAGAATGTCTAATACTTGTTGTCCTATATCATTGGATTCAATCATTACAAAGGCATTATTGTAGTCTCGACCTACTTTGTCAATAATATTGGGATACAATAATGGTGAAATTTTATTGTGTCTATATTTTGCAACAACCTTATAGGGCATTGCGGTTACATCCATTACAGTAAAAGCAGAATAATCTCCTCCTATACCTCTTGCAACGTCTGCAACCAATACATAGTATTTATCCTTTTGAGGTTCTTCATAAATATCCAAACCATCATTCGTATAATTAGGATCTATAGAACTTAATACTGCAATAGTTTTACCATTAATTAATGTGTTGGATGAACCAAGAAACTCACATAAAACTTCCTGATTAAATTTTAATTCACCTAGAAGTTGTAATTGTTGCTCTGCCCATGCTTCATCTCTGCCAGGTATCTCACTGTAGGGAATAAACATATTCTTAAAACCATTGGTGCCTTTTTCAGATTCATTCCAGAACTTCCAAAAATGATTATAACCTAAGGGTGTTGATGTAAGCAGAATCTTTGTAGTTTCACCGGCAGAAATAGTTGGATATACTGATGTAAAAAACTCATCTGCAACATTATTAGGAATAATTGCCGCCTCATCAATGTAAAGCCAGTTTACTGATTTACCTCGAATACCACTTGCCGTTGTAGCGGCTGTAAATACACGGGAGCCATTTTCAAGATCCACGTCACCCTTGTTCCAAGTTTTAACACCTTGTTGCATCCATATAGGAAGATTTTCATACATAATTTGATATCTAGCCAACACTTCTCTAGCCGCATTACTTTTGTTAGCCATAATTGCAACAGTTTTGGAATCTTGAAATATAGTGTAATGTAGAATACATGCGGCCGCGGTAACTGTTTTGCCTTGCTGGCGTCCCTCCATAAGAATACAACGCCTATTATCCATTATGAAGTCTACTTTTTTCTTTTGACAATCATATAATTTAAAAGGTTGTAGCCCTTGGTCAAGTGTCACAATCATACAATAATTTTCAATAAAGTATATAGGGTCTTCTTTACACTTCATATATTCTGAAATTTGTTCCTTATTCCAATCGTGTTTATACCCTACCCGCTTTAGGTTAGGATTACCATGATAGGAGGTATCCTCAGTCTTTTCTATCTGTAGGGACATTTTCAATCGTCTTCTGTTCGTCATTTATTGCTTTTAACAAATCAGAAGTGCTTCCATTAAATACAATGTTTGTTTGTTTTTCAATCTTACTGGCGACTTTACCATCAATTTTATCAATTTTTTGTTTGCGCTCCTGCACATCCATAACATCCTTTGCTTGGTCGCTCATAGTTTTTATTAATTGTCCGGCGACCTCAAATGCACGAGGATTATCTGAGTTTTGTGCTATTTGCAAAATGCCTTGAATTGCTTCTTCACCATATACCATTGCCCTTTTCAAGGCATTTCTAGCT
>Ga0181394_1000271_pt1 | contig 23172 bp, 29 predicted proteins | sample 17SPOviralmetaG_FD_130123 | JGI IMG/M metagenome (GOLD analysis project Ga0181394, IMG submission 130123) | Marine viral communities from the oligotrophic San Pedro Time Series (SPOT) site, San Pedro Channel, CA, USA - 17 SPOT_SRF_2010-11-23 | ecosystem: Environmental > Aquatic > Marine > Strait...
AGCTAGTGCATTTGGTGGATCATTAGGCAGAGATGCATCTATGATTAATGCTTATGAAGCTAAAGCAGAAAGACAAATTATTAGAGCAAGAAATATAGCATCTCTAGAAACTACTACTAAAAAGTTAAATACTACTAGATTTATAGCTGAAAGAAGGAGCAGTCGAAGTGGACTTGTTAATTACTAATGCCAAGAAAAGTCAGACAAGTATTTACCAACTTTTCAGCTGGAGAACTTAATCCTCTATTAAACGCTAGAACAGATGCTAAAGCATACTTTGAAGGTGCTAGACAATGTAAGAACTGGTATCTCTTAGATGAAGGTGGTGTTATGCGTAGACCAGCAACGCAATTTACAGCAGAATTACCAGCAGAATCTAGAATAATTCCATTTATATTTGCAGAAGATGAAGTAGCTATATTTGCATTATCAAACAATAGATTAGATGTTTATAACTCTAGTGGTACAGCAATAGCTAGTAATATTACTTCAAACTGTAACTGGACTACAGCACAATTATTTGAATTAAGTTATGCTCAGTTTGCTGATACAGTTTTTATTTGTCATAGAAGTAATCCTATAGTTCAAATCAAAAGAACTGCAGCCTCTACTTTTGCAGTTAGTTTATATACATTTGAAGAAGATGATAGTGTAAGTGTAGGTGGAGCAAACAAGACACTACAACCATTTTATAAATATGCAGATACTGCTATTACAGTTACTTTATCTGCTCACGCTACTGGCACAGGAAGAACATTAACAGCTAGTGCTAATGCTTTTAGTGCTAGTTATGTAAACACATATTTAACAGTAAATAATAAACAAGTTTTTGTAACTGGATATACAAGTGCTACTGAAGTAACTGTTACTGTTTTAGAAGATACAGTTACTACTGGGCCTCATGCTGATTGGCAAGAACAATTAATATCTACTGTTAGAGGATTTCCACAAGCAGTTACATTTCACGATAATAGACTTTGGTTTGGTGGTGTTAGAGATAATCCTTCAGTTATTATTGCTTCTGAAATAGGTGGGTATTTTAGTTTTGATTTAGGAACAGGATTAGCTAATGAAGCTATTAATGTAAACATTACAGCTGATACAGTAAACGAAATTAGACATTTAATATCTGGTAGAAACTTACAAATTTTTACAGATTCAGGTGAGTATTATATTCCTCAAAGTAATGACAGTGCTATTACACCAGCTAGTATAGCATTCCTTAGACAAACACCTTATGGATGTAATAGATCAAGACCAATACCTTTTGATGGTGCTACAATATTTACATCTAAAAATGGTAAATCAATTCGTGAGTTCGTTTTTTCTGATTTAGAACAAGCTTATAAATCAAATAGTATTTCTGTACTTTCATCTCAAGTAATTGATAATCCTAAAGATATTACAATGATGACTGGTAACGAAGAAAGACCAGAGCAATTTGCTTTTTTTTTAAATAGTGGAACTAATTTAAATGGTCAAATAGCTATTTTTCACAGTATTAGAGATGAGAAAATAGCTGGTTGGACTATTTGGAATACTAAAACAAATGATAAATTTCACAGTATTACATCTATTAATGAATTTTTATTTGTAGTTACTAAAAGAATATTACCATCAGGAACTAAATATTTATTAGAAAAATTTGGTAATGATGATTCTATAACTTTAGACTGTAGTACAACAACAACTGTATTTCAAAAAGGAACACCATTAGTCAAAGGTGGTAGTCAAACTGGTAGTAGTTTAATTATTGATGGAATTACTACTGCACCATCTATTCTTGAAACATTTACTATAGCTGGGAATGCTACTGAATATGCAATTCAAGCTGTAACACAATTAGGAAGTAATGAATATAGATTACAATTAGATAAAGATTTAGCAGCAACTCCAACAAATAATGCTGTAATTACAATAGTAAAAGGTTTTATTCATACTGTTAATAGTATTTATGAACCAACTAATGTTGTAGAAGCTGTTTTTGGAAACGGTGCATTAGGTTCTTATACAGTAGATAGTAATAACAGAATTACTCTAAATAATGCTCCTCAAATTACTGGTGTTAGAGTAGGATATAACTTTACACCGATATTAGAAACAATGCCTATTGATAAAGAAATTGATACTGGGCCATTGACAGGACAACCAAGAAGGATTAATAAAGCTATAATAGATATTTCTGGAGGATTAGATGTAACTATGAAAGCTGCTGATTTAACTTCTAAAGAATTAATAATACAACAAGCCGATTTTACTATAGGTAGTGATTTATCATCTTCTGGTGGTAAAAAAGAATTTACCTTTTTAGGATATAGTAAATCACCAACAATAACAATATCGCAAGATAGCCCATTACCATTAAAGGTATTAGGTTTAGCAATGGAGATACAGTTCGCATGAGTAGTCAAGCAATAGCAGCAACATTAATGTTAATATCAGCTGGTATTACAGCTGTAGGTACGATTTCATCTATGAAATCACAACAAGCTGCATTAAATAGAGAAAAATATAGATTAGAAACAGAATCAAAAATGGCTGCATTAGCAGCAGCACAAGAAGAAAATGCAAGAAGGCAGTACTCTGAAAAAGAAAAAGCCAATAACCTAGCGTATCAATCTATAGCTGGATATGCAGATGATAGTATGTCTTTTCTAAATATGAATAAACAAATTATACAAAATAGAAATAAAGATATAGCTGATATCAGACTTATGGGGAAATCAGTTAATTTAAAATATAGACAAATGGCATTCGAAAACCAAGCTAGAATGGAAGCAGTAACATTTGGTGGTTATACTTCTGCTATAGCTAGTTTAGTAAATGGTTATGGAAATTATAAATATTATGGATCAACAAGCACTAATACTAAAAGTACATATAAAACACCAACAAATGAAAACTTTGATCCTAGTTATGGAAGCGATTATTAATGGCATTAACATCAGGCGAAAAACAAAATAAAGCAACAGTAAGCTCTATACAGAGCAGAATGGGCGTAGTAGATGCAGCTAATGTAGGGAATCCTTTAGGATTAGCAGCTGAAGGTGCATCTAAGGTATTAGATGTATTTGCAGAACGTCAAGCTAATATAGAAGAAGTATCTTGGAAAACAGATTTTAAATTAAAAAGTAGACAAGCATTATTAAATCTTTCAAGAGTACATTTTGAAGATCCTGATGGTTTTACAAAAGCAACTAATAGCTATAGAGATTCTCTTGTTAATGAAGCTCCTAATAGATTTAAAAATTATGCAAAAGAATTTATAGGGAATATTGCATTTGAATATGGAGATCAAATTTGGCAAGAAGCTAAATCACAAAAAACTATATTAGAAATTAGTAATTGGTCAAATAATTATAAAGATTTTATAGCACAAAGAAATTCAATTATAATGACTAAACCACCTAGTGATTTTCAAGATTACTGGACACAAAGTTTATTACCTGAAATGGCAGATACTATGGCTGATTATGAAAAGTTATATAATTCATATGATGCAAGTATACAATCACAACTAGCATCACAAAAAGGATTTGGAACGCCAGAAGAATTTAATAAAGCATTAGAATTAGGTTTTGAAACACAAAGATTAATTAGTTTAACAGCTAAGGATTTAAACAATGCACAAGCATTAGATACAGCATACATACAACAAATGGGTGGAATACCAGATAACTATGAAACAGAAGTTTCTAAAGTTTTAAAACAATATCAACTATGGGGAACAAAATATATAGATAAACCTAATCACGATACAGATGATGCTAGTGTATATGTAAATACTAATAGAGAAGATAGAGCTGGTATTATTACAAGTGTAGAAAAATACATAGATTCATGGAATGTTGTAAATGAAAAGAATATAAAAAAACAAGATATAATATTAAGTCAAGATAAAGAAGTAGTAGTGCAAAGCACTGTTGCTGAAATAGAAGATGGATTTACTAAATCTACTGAAGAAATAAGAGTAATAGCAATTAATAATAATTTAACACAAGATCAACTTGATAGATTAATAGATATAAATACTTTAACATTACAAGTTCAAGACCTATCTGGACAAATTAGTTCTTATGGAAAAAACGAATCAGGTAATTATCAAGTTAATGCAAATATGACTGAATTTGATGTTAATAGTTTAATTTTTAATAAAACAAAATATTTAAATGATTTAGGTATAGAAATAACACAAGAAGAACTAAAAGATAAAGCTATAATGCAACAAATGTTTTCAATTATTTCTACTACTCCTGAATTTGACGATAATATTACACAAAGTGTTTTTAACAATATGGATTTATCTACTGTAGTAGCATCAGGAGCAACAGGCAACAATATTGTAACTAATTCATTAGTAGAACTATCTAGGGTATATAGTCAAGTTCCTAGTGTATTAGAAAACTATTTTAGTAGTATGGATAGTTTTAACTTTGAAGTACAAGCAGATAGACAAGAATTAAGAAATATGGCTGAATTTGCAAATAATCTTTCTAAAACAAAAGGTAGACCATTAGCTTTTAGTGATAGTGAAGGTAATAAAAATTTTGCAAACTTAGTAGAATTACATGAAGAATTGCAAAAAGTAGGTAGATTAAATATGAATATAGCAAATCTTACAGAAAAACAAATTAATGATTTAAACTTAGATGTAGGTGAATATGAAAAGCTAATTATAGAAAAATGGGTTAGTAAAACATATCCAGAACAAACTGTACTAGATGAAAAAATTGAATTTATGAATAGCGTTATAGGAGAAAGTGGTACAGACTTTAATAGAATGATGGAAAACTTTTTTGAAGATCAACAAGAAGATGGCCCATGGTGGGGGTTGGGTTTTGTAGATACAGATTTATTAACTGGTAATAATGAATTTAATATTATGGGTAGAGATAAAGATTTACAGCCATCTTTTAATTTAGTTATGCAAGAAGCTGGTGAACAAATATTTGTAAGAGTGGCTAGTATGTTTGATAATCAAACATATAAAGTATTAATGACAGAAGATAGTATTAAAAAAGAATTTGAAAAACAATTACCTTACATTCTAAATACTATTAGAACTATGGGTTATGGATATGATGAAAATATATAATGACTAGAGAATTAGTAAAATATCCTATGTTTAAAACTTATATGTCAAAAGGTTTATCAGAAGATGAAATTAAAACAGATGCAACACTGACTATAGTTAATAGAGGATTAAATATGACTGATGGAGAAAGAGCAGCACTTGGATTAAGTTCTGATTTTTTTACAGCTGAAAATATACTAGGTCTTATGGATAACAAAAGAATTAGATTTGATTATGATGCAACAAGTATAGGTGATCCAACATATAGAATATCTATGGATTTAGATGGAGATGGAATATTTATGGCATTAAATAATCCTAATAATCCAGAATCAGGGTTTAAACCTGAAGCTAATAGAGAATTAAATGCATCATTAACATTATCTGGTGTTAGATCAGACTTCCAAAATACAGCATGGCAAAATTGGAAAAGTCAAAATATTAAAGCAGATACATTTTTCAAAACATATGGATTTGCAAATATAGAAGAACAACCATTAGTTATGCAAACATTAAAAGGTATGTTTAACCTTGTGTATAATGGATATAACAAAGGTAAAAATGGAATAGAAGATTTAGGTAGAATGTTTAATGATATTGAATGGCTACCTGATGTTAGTATTGATATGAATACTGTAGAAAGACAATTACAAGAAAATCAAATTGCTTTTCTAACATATCAACAACAAAAAGAAGCTGGAGTATTTGATGATAATCTAGCTACACAATTTTCAGGCAAGGAGCAAACAGCTATGGGATATCAAAATACAGCAACAAACTTATTAATGGACACTATTAACAAACAAGAAGGTGGTTTCTATGCACAAGCATATGATTCTGGTTTTACAGGAAATAGAAACAAAACATTTAATGTTGGTACTAGAGCTGGTGGTGGTGGCCCAGTAGAAATGGTTACTGAAGGTAGTAAAATACAAAAAGCAGAATATGATCTTATGATGTCAGAAAATGGTGATCCTACTATTGGTACTGGATTATCGTTAAAAGATCCAACTGTTAAATCTCAATTAACAGAACTTGGTTACGATATTGACAAGTTATTAACTGGTGAACAAACAATTACTAGAGAAGATAACAACATTGTTATGATGAAAATGTTAGATGATAAATTAAAATTAGTACAAAGTATTACTGGTATAGATGATTTAGCATCAAATAAAAACGCATACTTAACTGTAGCTCTAGTTAAATTAGCATATAACAGTTCTTCATGGATTGGGCCAAGATTTCAAAAAGCATTAAATCAGTTTATTAAAACTGGTGATATGAAATACATTGGTAGTTTTGGAAGTTATAAAGAAGGCACAGATGAGTTTTACTCAGGTGCAACTGCTGCTGGTGTTAAACAATATGAACCAGCATTGTTAAATGAATTATGGAATGATGCAGAAGGACAAGCTGCAATAGGATATGGTGGATTTAGAACTATGATGAGAGATGTAGCAGAATATATTACTGCATGGTCACAAGGTCAAATGACTTATTTTCCTGATTTACAAGTTACAACATCACCACAAATACAAAAAAAGAATAAATCTATATTAGACTAGATGGGTGAGTTTTCTACAGTAGGAGATATTAGTCAAGCAAAACCTAATATTAGTGGTAGACCAGATCCAACTGAACCATTAAATTATTTTCAAGATGTAAGAGATGTTGGTGCTGGATGGGCAGACGAAAATATTTTTGGTTTAGCTTTTAAATACATTGTAGATGCTTCTGTTGCACAAGATGATACAGAATTTGTTACTGACAAAACATATAACATATTTTTTGATAGACAATTAAAAGGACTTGAGCCTTATATTGGAAACTTCCTACACAGTAAAAGTAAAAAACATACAAGTAAATTAATTAAAGACTTTATAGAAGATAGTAAAAAAGCAAATGGTTCACCTTCATATATTGTAGGTAGAGTATTAGGTGGACTAACTGATCCATCAAGTTTGTTTATGTTTACCAAAGCTGGTAGTTTTATGTTTACTGGTACTAGATTAATGAGATCAGGTAAAGTTGGTGGATTAATAACTACAGAAGAAATGGTTAAACAAGGTTTAAGCACTACAAGAACGTGGGAAGAAACAGCCTTAATATCAGCTAGTGGTTTTATATTACCAGCATTATTCCCAGCTATAAACAATAAATTAGCTGGTAAACAGTTTGATGATACGGCTAGTAAGTTAGATAATATGGACACACATTATTCTAATAGTCAATATGTAGGTGGTGGTATTTATAAAGAAGGATCTGTTGGTGCTGGTGCTACACAGCCTATAAGAACAGAAGCAGAGTGGATTAAAGCAAATCAAATTAAACCTACTGGTATGGGTTATCTTGGAGAAAAATCAGGATTTACTCCATTATTTAGAGTGTTAGATAAAGGTGGATTAGAAGAACAAGATTTTATTACTACAGTATTAGAAAATCCATTACTAACTAAAGGTAACTTTGAAGGCGTACCTTCTGCTCCTACTATTGAAAGAAAAATTAAATCAAGACATTACATGATTAAAATAAGTGATGATGCAGTTATGTCTGAATATAATGCTTATTTAAAAAGATTAGGTAAAAACGAACAAAAATTTTTAGAAAAAGTTGTTAATACTAAAATTGGTACAGGACTTGATAAAACTGGTGTTATGACACCGAGAGAGTTTTCTTCAGCTGTTACAAGAGCTAGACTAAATCCAGATGCACCAGCTATTCCTGAAGTAAAAGCAGCTGCAAAACATACAGAAGATTTGTTTTATGCTCCATTAGGTAAAGAATATCAAGAAAGTGGTATTTCTATAGCATGGCATAAATATCAAATTGATAGACTTGATATGTTTATTAAACAAATGGATGGTAGTATTGAAGGTAGAAAAGCAGTTACAAATAAGAAAAAACTACAAAAACTAGAAGATTTAATAGTATTAAGAAGAAAGCTTAAAGCTAAATTAACTTTAATGGAAACTAAAGGTATTCATCTTAGAAAAAATTACATTAACCCATTATATAAAAGAGATGCTATTGATGCTAATCCAGAACTATTTAAACAAATAATGAGAGAAGAATTAGAAAAGTTAGCTGCAAGAAATCCGTCATTATTAAAAAAAAGCCCTAATATGACAAAAGCACAAGAAGAAGCATGGATGATGAAAAATGGAAATTCTCCAGATATTATTGATGATATTATAGAATCATTTATGCAGTATCAACCTACTCTTAGACTTAGACAAATTGATGACGTATTAAATGAAATACCAGAAGAAGCATTGGGAGAAGTTAATAAAATATCTAGTAGATTTCTAGGTAGAGATTTAAATATTGATTATACTAGATTAATGAAAGAAGGATTTATGGAAGATGATATAATGCTTCTACAAAGACATTACTTTAATCAAGTAGTTCCTGACATAGAATTAACAAAAGTATTTGGTGATCCTATGGGATATGGAACACGTTGGTCACCAGATAACAGTTATCAACAAGGTATAATACAAATTAGTGATGAAATGCTAAGAAAAAACAAAAAGTACGATATGTATTATAATCAAAGATTTGATGAAAATGCTTTGCCATTAAGTAGTTTTTTAACAAAACAACAAATTAAAAATCTACAAGATATAGATGCTTCTATACATTTAGTTAGAGGAACATATGGTTTGCCTTATGATCCTAATAGAACCTTTAGTAGAGGTTTAAGAATGATGAAATTATACAATGCTACTACTATGCTTACTGGTATAGCACAAGTAGTAGATACAGCTAGATTAGTTATGATTAATGGTATGACTAAAACATTTAAAATACAAACTGAAATGTTTCAAAGTGGTATGGCTAAAGAAATATTAAAGATGTCTAAAAACTCTACACAATTAGGTGGTGAAGCTTTAGACATGATAGATAGCTCAAGAGCTATGGGTATGTATGGATTAGAAGATGCATTCGGTGTATTTAATAAAATGGAAAGAGGTATGAGTAAAGTAGGTAATGTTTATTTTACATTCTTAAATGCAAGTAACCCTTGGAATGCCTCAGTTAAAACAATGGCTGGATTCTTTAATGGTACTAGAATAATAGAAAATGTAGAAAAAATAGCATTAGGTAAACCTATTTCTAAATTAAATAGAGCTAGAATGAACTTCTTAGGTATTACAGATGATATTGCTAGAGAAATATATAAACAATATCAAAAACATGGTGTAGGTAAAAATGGTAAAATATCTAGTAAAGCAGATGGAAATGAATTTAAACATATGCGTGTAGCTAATAGTGATGCTTGGGATGACACACCTAAAGCAAAAGAAGCTGCTGAAATATATCATCAAGGATTATCTAAACAAGTTAATGTAGATATTGTTACTCCAAGTAAAGGAGATGTACCATTATGGGCCAATACAGAAATGGGTGGTGCTATATCACAATTTAAAAAATTTGGTGCAGCGGCTACACAAAGAATGTTAATGCGTGGATTACAAGAAAAAGACACAAATTTTATGCAAGGTATATTGTTGTTAATGGCTGGTGGTATGATGGTAGATGCCTTTAGACAAAAACAATTTGGTAGAGATTATAGTAAGAAACCACTTGGTCAAAAATTAGTAGATGGATTTGATAGATCAGGTTTAGGTGGTATTTTTTCAGATATTAATAATGCTATTGAAAGATTAGGTAATAATGAAATTGGTTTAAGACCATTATTAGGTGGTAAAAAACCATACGGCACTTACAAAGATATATTAAATAATCCTATTCCTGATGTATTAGGGCCAACAGCTAGTCAAATATCTAATATATCAGATATTATGTGGACATGGGGTACAGGTAAGTACAATCATCACACAGCTCGTAATGTGCGTAGACTAGTACCATTCCAGAATGTATGGTTTTTGGATTCACTATTTGATAAATTAGAAAAAAATGTATTAAGATAAATGGCAATAACAATATCAGACATATCACCTAGAATACAATATACAGCTACGTCTGGACAAACATCATTTACAGTTCCTTTTGAGTTCTTTGGTGATAATGATTTAGTAGTAGTTAATACTAATGCTGGTGGTGTTAATACAACTTTAACTAAAGCTGCAAGTCCTTCTAGTGTATCACAATATTCTGTCACAGGAGCTGGTGTTACTGGTGGTGGTTCTATTACACTTGGTGGTGGAGCAACTTTAAACGATAAATACACAATTACAAGAAATGTACCAATAGCTAGATCAACTGATTTTGCTACTACTGGTGTATTTCCTATAGATTCTTTAAATACAGAATTAGATAAACTTGTTGCAATGATGCAACAACAAGGAGTAGATATTAATTTATCTCCTAGAGCTTCTTCTACAACATCAACAGCTTATGGTTTAATATTTCCAGAATTAGTTGCTGATAAAATATTATCAGTAAATAGTGCTGGTGATAGTCTTTTATTTTCTCAAGAAATAGGTAATTTTAAAGGAAATTGGTCAGCTAGTACATCATATGTACAAAGAGATATAGTAAAAGATACTTCTACAAATAATATATTTATAGCAAACACTGCTCATACATCATCAGGATCACAACCTTTAACTACAAATACAGATTCTGCAAAGTGGGATTTATTAGTAGATGCTGCATCAGCAACAACTTCAGCAAGTGCTGCTGCAACTTCAGCTACTGCTGCTGCTTCTAGTGCAACTACTGCATCTGGTCATGCTACTACAGCAACTACCAAAGCTGGTGAAGCCGCAACTTCTGCTACAGCTTCAGCCAGTTCTGCTACAGCTTCTGCTAGTTCTGCAACAAGTGCTAGTGGTTCTGCATCAACTGCAACGACTAAGGCTAGTGAGGCTAGTACAAGTGCTACTAATGCTGCATCATCTGCAACATCTGCTACTAGCTCTGCATCTACAGCTACAACCAAAGCAAGTGAAGCATCTACGTCTGCAACAAACGCTGCATCTTCAGCAACTACTGCATCTACTAATGCTACAACTGCTACAACAAAAGCAACTGAGGCTGCTACATCAGCTACAACAGCTTCTACACAAGCAAGTACAGCTACTACAAAGGCAAGTGAAGCCGCTACATCAGCAACAAATGCAGCTACATCTGCTACATCATCTGCTACTTCAGCGACTAATGCTGGTAATTCAGCTACCGCAGCCGCTAATTCTGCCGCTGCTGCTGCTAATTCATTTGATGATTTTGATGATAAATACTTAGGAAGTAAAACTTCTAATCCTACAGTAGACAATGATGGTAATGCTTTAGTAACTGGTGCTTTATATTTTAATTCAACTGCAAATGAAATGCGTGTTTATGATGGTGCTAATTGGATTGCTGCCTCAAGTGCTGGTACAGCTTCTTTAATTTTATATGAGTACACAGCAACAGCTGGTCAAACAACTTTTACTGGTAGTGATGATAACTCAGCAACACTTTCTTACAGTGTAGGTAATTTACAAGTAATGATGAATGGTATTGTATTAGACCCTTCAGATTTTACAGCAACAACTGGTACATCTATTGTGCTAGGTAGTGGAGCTGCTCTAAATGATTTAGTTAATATCTATGCTTTTAAATCTTTTACTGTATCTGAAATTAATGCAAACAATCTAAATGACGGAATAGTACCTGATGCAAGATTTCCAGCAACCTTACCAGCTATATCTGGTGCTAACTTAACAAACTTAGATGCTTCTGATTTAGCAAGTGGTACTGTACCTGATGCAAGATTTCCAGCAACACTTCCAGCTTTAAATGGTTCTGCTTTAACAAATTTAACTTCTGGTAACTTAACTGGTGCATTACCAGCTATTGATGGTTCTGCTCTCACAGGTATAGAATCAGGAATTGCTTGGCAATCATCAATTAAAACAGCTAATTTTTCAGCATCTTCTAATGAAGGTTATTGGGTTGATACATCATCAAACACAGTAACTATAACATTCCCTTCAAGTCCAAGTGTAGGAGATACTATTGAATTAGTAGACTATGCAAGAAATTGGGGAACAAATAAAATTATAATAGATAGTAATACTAAAAACTATCAAGGCGACCCAGATACATTTATTGTTCAATACGACACAAGTGGTCAAGGATTAAGAGTAGTTTATTCTGGTGCAACCAAAGGTTGGATTCCAACATCAGACGAAGTATCTGAAGATAATCCTATAAATGCTTATAATGTAGATTTCTTAGTTGTCGCTGGTGGAGCTGGTGGCGGTATGGATTCTGGTGGAGGTGGAGGTGCTGGTGGTTATCGAGCATCATACAACTCTGAGGCATCAGGTGGTGGAGGTTCTTCGGAAACTGCACTACAGGTTATAGCTGGAACTCAATACACTGTAACAGTAGGCTCTGGTGGTTCTGCATCATCAGGTGGTTCTGCTAGTCGAGGGGGTAGTGGTAGTGGTTCTGTTTTTGGTTCAATAAGTTCAACTGGTGGTGGTGGTGGAGGAAGTAATAGTGAATCACCTGACCTAAGACCTGGACTTAATGGAGGTTCTGGCGGTGGTGCTGGTACAAATTCAAATGGCGGAGTTCATCAAGGTGGCTCTGGAACAGCTAATCAAGGCTTTGATGGTGGAGATTCTGACGGAGGGTCATTTCCAAATAGAAAAGGTGGTGGTGGCGGAGGTGCTTCTGCTGCTGGTGGAAATGCATCACAAACTGTTGCTGGTAGTGGAGGTAATGGTGTTGCTTCAACAATCACAGGTTCTTCAGTCACACGAGCTGGTGGCGGTGGAGGTGGCGGTCAAGGTAATGCTGGTACTGCTGGTTCTGGAGGTTCAGGCGGTGGCGGTGCTGGAAGCGTTAATGGTAATGGAACAAATGGAACAGGAAACACTGGTAGTGGTGGAGGTGCTTGTTCATACAATCAGACAAGTGGTGCTGGGGGTTCTGGTATCGTTATTCTTCGTATGCCAACTGCTAGTTATTCAGGCACAACATCAGGTTCACCTTCTGTTTCAACAAGTGGCTCAGATACAATATTAACATACACAGGTTCAGGGAGTTACACAGCGTAATGGCACATTTCGCAAAATTAGGAGTTGGAAACATTATTGAAAGAGTGGAAGTGGTATCAAATGATATTGCTACAAACGAACAAGCTGGAGTAAATTTTTTAAATACTTTATATGGCACTAGAGATACTTGGAAACAAACATCTTACAATGGCACTATAAGAAAAAACTTTGCTGGTGTTGGTTATAGTTATAACCAAACAAAAGATGCTTTTATTCCACCCAAACCTTTTAACAGTTGGACATTAGATGAAGATACTTGTCTTTGGGAAGCACCTGTTGCTTATCCTGATGACGGACAATTTTATCAATGGAATGAAACAAACCAAGAATGGGAGATAATTAATGACTAGAGCAAGGGATTTAGCAAATTTTATAAATGGCATAGACGCAAGTAAAATTATATCTGGTACTTTTGCAGATGCTAGAATAGCAGCATCTAATGTTTCTCAACACGCATCATCTTTTGATGATAACAATCTTGTTAATGACATATCTACTTTAGCATTAAGAGAAGCTACTAGAGAAAATCTAGTAGGATATAATACTAATTCTAGTTCTGTAGATGTTTTTCAAGACGCAACCAAATTAGATGCTCTTTCTAATAGTTCTAGAAATACAAGTGAATATGTTTCAAGCCTTACATCAGTTATATCTCCTAAGAGATATTGGAGAGCATTTAAAACTTCAGGTGCTGTATCTGGAAGTTATCATAGTATACTAAAAGTATTTAGTGGTGCAGACCATTCCACACAGGAAACTGTAACTGCTGGAATGTTATCATCAACTGGCGTAACTGTAACTAGTGGTTTACAAAACTTGTTAGATGGAGATGCTTCAACAGTAGCCTTTCACACTGATACTGCTCCTGTTGGCTCTACTGTAACTATTGACTTTGGTTCAGGTAATGAAAAAGCATTAACTAGATGGTTCTTTGATTATAATTCACTAACAAATGCTTCATGGAGAGCTGAATGGTCGTCTGATAATACTAACTGGACTGCTGTTACAGTAGGAATACAAATAAGTAATTTCATGGATTGGGATGCAGTTACAACTGACACATTTAATGCGACTGGAAACTTTACTGGTGCAACAATAACAGCACCTAGTTCTGTTTCTAAAATGGGTGGTATTTTTACTTATCAAGATACTTCTGGAACAAACTCATTAAACACAGACATAATTTTACAGCTATCAGCAGATGGTGGTTCTAACTTTACCACTACAACTTTGACAGCTTTGCCAGACTTTTCTACAGGAATTAAAATGGCAAAAGCAAATGATGTAAGTGTTACTGCTGGTACATCATTAAAATATAAAATCCTCTTTGCTAATCAAAGTAGTGGTAGCAAAGAAGCAAGAATTAGAGGAGTTAGTTTACAATACTAATAGTTAAATGTGTGAGTGTTGCGAAGGTTACGACTGTATTTGTAAGTAATGCCTAGCCTATCAGACAAAACAGAAATAGGTTTACCTCTTAAAAACTTATTGAGTTTATTAGGTGTAACTGCTACAGCAGTCTGGGCATACTTTGGTATTATTGAAAGACTAAACAATATAGAAACTAGAGCTACTCTATTTGAAGCTGATCTTGTAAAGAACGCAGATCAAACTCCTATAGATCAGGAACAGTTTATGCTACTAGAATTTGTATCAGAACAAGTAGAAGGTATGTCAGAAGATTTAGAAAACATGGCACATAACAAAGTAAACATTATGAGATTACAAGCTGATATGGAAAAAGCATTAGAAAATATAGAAGAATTAAAAGATAAAGTAAGAGCAAACGGATATGATCACTAAAGTAATTATAGCATTGTTATTATTTTCTGGTGGTACTATGATTGAACATACTATTACTGATGGTGTTAAAGATTGTCTTGAAAAGAAAAGAATGATTGAAAGAAATATGAAATCAGAAACAGCTAAAGTATCATGTGTTAAAGTAGAAGCACAAATAGAAACTATAGAAGGCCGTGAATTTATAAGATCAATAGGTAAAATAAACTAATGAGTACATTAACGAAACTAGCTAAAATAGAACAAAAGCTAGATTCAATGCATAATGATTTAACTAAAAATAAACAAGACATAGAAGAACTAAAGAGAAAAATGAATATGGGTGCTGGTGGTATAAAAGCACTAGCTATATTTGGAGGTATAATTATAGCACTTACAATGTTTATTACAAAATTAGTTGGTATGAGATGAAAGTATTTCTTATTATGTTTTTCTGTATTCAAAATCCAGAAATACCATTAAAAGATACTTGTTTAAAAGAAGTAAGATCAAATCAATTTGATACTGTAGAAAAATGTTTGAAAGAAATTGAAGCTATTAGAGTAACTGTTAGTCATTTACCTGATGTTTATACTACAGGATTTTGTACAAGTAAGACTATACAAAGTATATAATTTTATTTAATCTAAATTCGTGTCTAAACGAATATTAGTTATAAGTGATTGTCATTTTCCATATCATCATGAATCACTATTCTCTTTTTTAAATAAATTAAATAAACAATACAAACCAGATACTGTCGTTCATATTGGAGATGAAATGGATTGGCATTCTATTAACGTAAGTCATGTTATAAATCCAGACTTACCATCTCCAGCTGATGAGTTACTTGGTGGACGTTCTCTATGTAAGCAATTAGAAAAAATATTTCCTAAGATGACACTACTAGAATCTAATCATGGATCTATGGTGCTTAGACGTGCTATGGCAAAGGGTATGTCAAAATTCTTTATCAAAGATTACAATGAAATACTAGAAGTGGGTAAAGGATGGGTGTGGAAAGAGAAACATATTATTGAAACTGATAAAGGAAGGATTTGTTTTGCTCATCAATTCTGTAAAGATATTGCAAAAGCTGTTAGAGAAACATCTCAAAGTTGTGTACAAGGGCATTTTCATACTACGTCAGAAATTAAATATGTAGCTAATGATTATAATTTAAACTGGGGTATGTCTGTTGGTTGTCTTGTGGATAAAAAATCACTAGCTATGGCATATATGAAAGTGAATTTATCAAAGCCAGTATTGTCTTGTGGAGTTATCACAGAAGGTATACCTTACATTGTTCCTATGGTTCTAAAGAAAAGTGGATCATGGGATGGAAATATTTACTTATAAGGAGTGAACATGGATATGATTAAAGATATGTGGATGAAATGGAAACCAGTATTAAGTCATTATAAAATATGGATGATAATCTCTGGTGTACTGTTTGCCATGTTATTGTTTAGCTAATGCTAAATTTATTAGGAGCTATTGGGCCTATTGCTAAAATAGCGTTAGGTGTTGTTGATAAGTCAGTACAAGATAAAGACTTAGCAGAAAAACTTAAATCTCAAATTACATCTCAGATGTTAGATAATAATAGCAAAGAATTACAAAGTGCAGCATCAATCATACAAGCTGAAGCTGGTAGTAAGCATTGGCTTACTGCAACGTGGCGACCAGCATTAATGTGGATATGTATTATAGTAATTTTTAATAATTATATACTAATGCCTTTTGCTAACATAATATTTGGTACGACAGTAGAACTGTCTATTCCTGATCCTATGTGGAATTTACTAACAATCGGTGTTGGTGGGTATATAGCTGGTAGAAGTGGTGAAAAGATCGCTGAGAACTGGAAAAAATAGCATTTTAAGAGCCATACAGGGGGTACTTTTATGATCCCCTGTATGGTTAAGTATTAATCTAGAAAGGAATATCTGCTGCATCATCATCTGTTGATTTTGATACTTTAGCATCTTCTGTTTTGCCAGAACCCTCTGGTCTGCCTATCATTTTAAGCATTCCTTTATATTTGGCAATAACAATCTCTGTAGTGTACTTAGTTACACCATCTTGTTCATACTTTCTGGTTTCGATTTGACCTTCTAGGTAAATTGTCTGACCTTTTTTACAGTATTTTTCTACTGTATCGGCAATCATAGGATCAAATACAACGACATTGTGCCATTGTGTTTTCTCTTGTAGTTCACCATCTTTATTTTTGAACCTTTCATTGGTAGCTAGATTCAATCTGGCAAACTTAGAATCGGTTGTAGTTATTTTGATCTCTGGATCAGCACCCAGATTACCAAGCAGTGTTGCTTTGTTTATTGTCATGTAGATTTCTCCTTATCTTAAATCGTCGTGTCGCTCTCTGACACATTCATCAATCACACTATCTAAATATGATCTACCAAAGAATGTTAGATACATTAGTTTTTTGTACCAAGGGATTCCTTTATAAACATTATGACATACTTCATAATGATCGTCACCATCATAGTTTCGTACCAATGAATTACAAATATCATGGTAACACATATCAGGCATTGTTTTCATTTCTTTCCTTTCTATTATTACAAACTATACATTTATATTTTGATCTTTTTTTTATCATCATAGATTTTGTATATTTTCGGCTACAAATATTACACGATTTAATAATAAAACTTTCTTGAGTTAGTTTAGTAACATGGTTCATTAATTGTAAAAGGGGATGATGCAAAGACTACTGTATGGACACATTGACAACACCATCCCCACATTTGCGAAGAACTGTCAAGGCCCAACTGGTTTAGGATATCTTTTTTACTTTATCAGTACCGATACCTAAATCTTTTTTAACTTGTTCTACATACTTACTGCTTTCAAACAAGCCCATGAATACATCAGCTGACATGCCAAGATGACTAAATGCTTTTGTTAGTGCATCAGTCATAACTTTTTTGCCAGCTTCGTCATCAAATTTACCTTTAGTATTTTTTAAAGGTAGTAATGAACAGACAGGGCCAAAACTATTTGCTTGATGTTTTGTCCACACAGATACTTCGGCTGATATATACTCATTAGTATAATTATATTTTACATCATATCCCCATCCATGACCTACTGGGCCAAAGATTTCTGTCATTTTACCAATTTGATACATGGGATCAATACTGGTAAATCCTCTACCGAAAGTAACATCTTTCGTAAATCTAGGATCAGTAACTTTTATTAGATCCCATATTTTTTTGTTAGTCTTATATGCTTCACTCATTTAAATATTAACTCCTTTTGTTTAGTTATTTTATCCTTGTGAATCCAAGCTATAACATTTCTATTATTCTTGTTCTTTCTTCGTTCACCAGAATCTTGTAATATACCTTGATGTGTAAGTTCTGTTATTCTTGCTCTTACACTTATAAGGTTATGATTTAATTGATCGGCTACTTCATCAGCCGTATATGTATTATATTGACCTAATTTAAATACATCTTCAATAGCAAATTTTTGTCTTGGATATTGCATATTGATCTTGTCGGCTGCTTCTTTACTAGTTGTTTTATTAGTATAACCAGCATTGTTTGGATAAGTCATGCTATCTCCTCTACTAAGTATTGTGTCTTTCTTTTCTTTTGATAATATTCATACCAATTATGATGAGGTATTGTTTTATCCAGAATGCATAAATACAAATACTTTTCTGCTAGTACTAGATCATTAATATACTTGTCATCTCTATCTACTTTAAATATATGATGATTCATATTACCACAAAATATTGATAAATATGTTTTATCAAAATCTAATACGTTCATGTAATGTTGCAATTGACCATAGTATTTCTGTACTTGATCTGCTACTGGTTTAAAAGGATTAGTGTGTTTAGCTTCAAAAATAGCTTCTTCACCATCTCTATCTCCTTTTTCATTTGAATGAATTAAGCCATCTACTCTAGCGTGTGCATATGGTTTATCTGGATCTTTCCATATATCATCAGTAGTAGTTACTGGTAATCCTGTAATATGAGTAAACCATCTTCGGTTTAATTCTTCTGTGGCTATGCCCATTTGAACAGGTAAAACATGAGATAAATCAGCAGTTACTTTATTGATTTTATCATCAACAATTTTACGCCATTCAGCATAAGTACCAAGCACTATATTGTTAGCATCACTGCCACCAATAGTTTCTAAGACCTGAAATTCTTTTGTCTTTGTTTCGTTTTGTAGTCCTTCCATTTGTCTATTTCCTCTCTATATTTATTGTATAATAATTCTGCTTCGTAATATACAATCTTATTTTCGGCTACTTTTTTTGAATTATATAAGTAGTCAAACCATTTAGCTTTGTTGTAATTTAAATAACGATAGCCTAATTTAGTAACAAACTCTTTCTTTTTTTGTTTACGCTCCATTGGAGAAAGTTTGCTTTCTTTTATTTGATTAGCTAGTTTTTGTAGAAGTTCATTTACGCTTTGCATCTTGATCCTTCCAATATTGTAAAACAGCTAAATTTACATCTTCATGTAAAACTCTTAAATTACCTATGTCTATTTCAGTAGGAGAACCAATACTTTTATTGACATTATAAATCTCATCTTTTGTTAGTGAGATATATAATTTATTATTTAGATATACTATCCTCATGTTTCCTCAATTCTAATACAATATCACAATCTAATGCATCGGCCCAGCAACAAAATAAATAACCACTCGGTTTTCTAATACCGACTTCCCATTTTGATACTAAACCTTTAGCTACTCCTAGAATATCATCTAGGTTAGCTTGTGTTATACCTTTTCTATTTCTAGCTTCTACGAATTGAGGAATAATTTTAGTAAAAAATCTTTTGCCTAAAGCATATTCCATATTCAAGAAGTAATGTTTTTTTATACGAAAGGCAAGGATGATATCTCATTACGGCTACTACCTTGCCTTAGGTATTATAAAAAAGAACTTTGTACATACTCCACTTGTAACAAAGATTAAGTGATGACCCTCCTGTTATTCTTGATGCCGTTATTCACCAAGCAGTATGGATAGGGAAACACATACTTTTTTACATATTCGGTAGGTATAGGAGGCAACCCAACGAAACTCAATTCACTGAAGGCGTGGGATTATTTTATCACCCACAAGCTTTCGACTACAGATAGAATTTTGCTCTATGTCTACTCACAACCACCCTTGAGTACCTCAGGCATTTGCCCATACTTCATCTTAGGTGTACCTTACGCCTCTGTTGAAACGTTATTCGGTCAGCCTGAAAGGGAGGGCTACTCCCTAACGTGAAACTTTGAGGATGTGCAGAACGTCAATGTTATATCTGCTTTAGTAGAGATCAGGCTACTTATAACAACATCCTCTCGCTTAGCGAAACTTATAGGTAGTTTTAGGAAAAACAGATACTCTCATGTTTATACATCCCTCGGCACTACCTTAGCCTAAAGAATTACCAACGGGCAATCCTAAACTTATTAATTTAATACTTTCATACCAGCAACTTTGCGTTGTCTATCATATACTGTATTGATAGATGCACTTGGGTAATGTGTTGCCCAGTGTGTCCATGCTTGATATGCACTAAATAAATTCTTACCATATCTTTTAGAGTATGAATCATATTCATCAATTATATATTTCTTACATTGTTGATTGACATGACTTTTATCTTTATGTGTTGGTTGAAAACATAATTTATCTGTATGTGATTCCATTTCATATGAAGTCATATCTATTTCACACATGTTATTTAGTTTACTAGATACTTGATGCAAGTTACATAATTGTTTTCCATTTGTTTCTAATACAAGTTCTTTCTTACTACTATGTCTTTTAGAGATATGTATATCCCATAAATTATGACCTAAGCCATTAGTACATATTTCATAAACATAACTAATAATTAAGATAAACGATCTAGTACCATTCAAACTATTAAACATAGATGCTTTTAACAAAACACGACTATCTCTAAATGGTTGTTGATAGTGCGGTAATGTAAAGTCATATCGTATAATAGTACCATCTGGTGCTGATCTCGGTTGTATAATCATACCTGTAGTATCGAAGTGTTTATCCAAATAAGTCACTGTTTTTACTACACATTCTTCATTTGTAAGTACCTGATATGATTGTTTTTGTATAGATAATAACTGATCTGTATTACCATTTCTTAACTGTTTATAACCTTTGATGAGTTCACCTTGTTGATTATAAATAGGCATTTCATTAACTGGAAAAAATAAATGTGCATTGTTATCCAGTTCGGTTTGTAGTAGTGTATTCATATATTAGTCCTTTCCTCTAATAGAGCTAGATGGTAGTTAGTGGGTTATCATCTAGCTCACAAATTGCTTGATCCAATGCGATTTGTAATTCTGATTGGATTTCGTCAATATTATATATTGCTCTGTGAATTTTTTCACCACGAACAATTCTACAATCTTGTACATTTTTCAATATCGTTATTGCATTTTCGATTGCAACAAGACTAGTTTTGTAATCATTGATATTGTTTTGTATTATCTCAAGTTCTTCTTGATACATCGCTTTTACTTTTCCCATATTTACCTTTCTCTGTTTCTAGTAATTGCATATCTAATAAAGCAATACGTTCTTTATGTGTTAATAAATCATTATCTCTAAAAGATTTTATTAATTTGATGTTAGCCATATATAATTTATGAACTCTTACATGTAAGTCTTTAATCATGTCTAATAACATCTGAGTATTTTTTAAGTCCATGCTGTATTACCTTCCTCTTTTATTTCTTGTTCGAACTTTTTATCATGTTCGTACTTATTAAACTTAGGTTCATCTATATTTCCATATACTGCACCAGTTCTAGCATCATATACATAGCCTTCTGGTGATATATGGAACACTCTTTTAGCTACACCAAAAGCTTCTGCACGATTCATTTGCTGTTCCATTTTGTTAACTCTATATAAATTCATCATTGTTTCTGAATATCTAGGATTAACTGCATTATGATAGTACCATACGGCTCTATCTTTAGCATATTTATATACTACTGTTGTAGCAATACTCTTTGCAATCTTAGGTGCAAACCTTAAAGTCCATTTAATCATCTACTTTTGTCCTTTCAACAAATGGGAATACTAAATCCCCTTCTTTTGCAATTAATTTTTCTTTAATTAATTCAAACTCATCTTCTTTTTTAATTGCATGTTCTACTATTTTAATAACATCAGTAATCCATTTATGATAATGATCTACTGTTTTTACATCCATGCATTCATTATTATTCTTTAATTCAAATTCTACGGCTTGGAATGCTTTTAGCTGTTCAGCTAATCTTTCTTTACTATTCATCTATATTCCTTTCCAATATCGGTTTTATAACATGAAGTTCTAGTATTGCATAACTAGCTCCACTCCATGCTCCTAATAATAACATATATATCATATGTGTAGTAATCATTTAATTTACTCCTTTCGGTTTAATATAAAGCCGAGCGAATGCGAGGCATTTTTTTTTTCTGGATCGCTATCCAGATGATAAGGGGTTTATCCCCTTATCAATAAATGTTTTTAACTATGAAAGAATATTATTCAGCTATAGCTGGTATTACTTCGCTACCCTCAATAACTGCATCTAGTTCTTGGTTATGTTTTGATAACCATTCTTTGCCCTTGTTATTAGCATCATTAAGCTTTTCAAGGTTTTTGACCTGACCAGATGAATAAGGAACATATTTCTCAACATGTTGCTCGTAAAATTCAACAGTGGTTTGACGCTTGGTTTCTAGTAATTCAAGGGTGTATTGCATTCTTTCTACTGACCATTCAATTCTTGATAGTTGGTTAGCAAATGTTTCTTGACCTTGAAAGGATGCCTTAACTGAATTAATGTTAGATCCATTGATCTCTTTTAGCTTCTGATACTCAATAGCTTTTTTATCCATCAATGTTTTTTGATTGTTAATTCTGTAATCTAATCTTCTGATTTCAGAACCAAGTTCACACTTAGTATTGAATAAATCATCAAATTTCAACATATCACGATATAGTGTATTTAATGATGCTTGAGTATTAGTTCTAGTAGTAGCTAATATTTCAGTTTCTTTTTGTTCTATTGTAGTCATTGTAGTTCTCCTATTTAAGATATTATAATTTATATTATTTATATATTTTATAATATTGTTATATGGTGTTATCTCCATGATAACGCCGTTAATGACCAAACAAACTAAAAAAAAGAGTAATGCAAATGTTGCCTTTGAGGCGACATATTGTTGTGTCAGGAACGCTGGGGTTGGGGCCCTAGCGAATAA
>Ga0181394_1000274_pt1 | contig 23143 bp, 23 predicted proteins | sample 17SPOviralmetaG_FD_130123 | JGI IMG/M metagenome (GOLD analysis project Ga0181394, IMG submission 130123) | Marine viral communities from the oligotrophic San Pedro Time Series (SPOT) site, San Pedro Channel, CA, USA - 17 SPOT_SRF_2010-11-23 | ecosystem: Environmental > Aquatic > Marine > Strait...
AAAAAAAAAATATATTATTATATATATAAAAGATGTTTAAAGCCAACCCAGCTCAAATTTATGTTCCTGCAAAGTCCCAGTCCATTAAACCAGAAGCCCAAGTGGATTATGGTAGAAATGTTCGTAACGACCCCAACCAAATTAGATTTCTAATTCCTCAATATTTAGGATTTATTGACCCAAGAGAAACTTACCTCAAATATAATTTTCTCATGGAAGGAAGAGGTCAGTATAAACCAGATTTCCGTGCTGGTTTTCACTCACTAATTCGTGATTACCGAATTCAAGATGGTACTGGAAGTGCTACTCTTGAAGAAGTCCAAGATTATAATGTTCTTACCGCCAACTGGTGGGGATATACTGGTAATAAATCCATTAATGATAAAAGAGATTTGATGGAAGGTAGAAGTAGAACTAGTGACCCAGCAGCCCAGTTATTTTTTGGTGCTAAACCAAATTGGGCTGATGCTGCTACTAGTGCTACTTATGATAGAAAAACTATTGAAGCATTACATCCTCTTTATTCTGGTATTCTTTCTGGTGAAAAAGTTTTCCCAGTTGTAGCTACACAAGGTCTTCGTCTTACCATGAACCTTGATTTACTTAATAGGTCAGTAGTTGATACTTTGAATGGATTAGGTGACAAAGAAAATAATGTAGTTTTAAAAGTAGCAAAAGCTATTGGTGACGATGCAAAAGCAGCAGCTGATAGTGAAGATAGTGTAACTATTAAACAACCAAGTGATAGTCCCCATGGTCGTGGTGTAAATCGTAGTGCTTTACCTAGTGATAATAACCCATTTGATATTGGTGATATTCTTTATGTTGCTGATTTCACTACTGGTGCTAATGAGGAAACATTAGGAGTTATTCAAGGATTTGACAAAGATGGTGATGGTGATTTAAAAATAATTTATATACCAAATCGTGCTACTGGTGCTGGTTTAACCAAAGTCCATGCAATTGATAGTCATATTTTTTACAAAAAAGAAGATAGACAAAAAGTTAATACTTTTGCTAATGTTCCAGCTGCAAATGTTAAAAATAATGTTCCAGTTGGTTACACAATTAGTGACCTTGAAATGGTTTGTAGTGTTGTTTCACCACCAGCAGAATATGTTAGTAAAATGGTTAAACAAATTCAGTCCTCACAAGGAATGAGTTTAGATATTAAAACTTATACCAATTATCGTGTTAATCTTACAACCAAAAATGGTCTTACTAACCAGCTTATCCCAGCAACCCAACAGAGAGCTTATAGTATTCTATCTGTTCCTCTTGCTAATGGGTTACAGAGTAATTTATCAGTTTCATCTTTCCAAGGTGACACCACAGGACAGCAAGATTACCAGTATGTCTATGGTGGTAGTTTAATTCCAGATAGACCAGTTCAGTTACAGAGATATACACAAGCTGTTCCAAAAACAGAAGCATTACATCTTATTGAACTTGAAAAAGCATTAGTAAATTGTGGATTACTTGTAAGGGATTTACAGCAAGTTCCAGAAAGATTTTTAATTGGTCGTGGATTTTCAAAATACGGACAAGTTTTTAATCTTATGCCTCGTGACCTTTCCCTTCGTGTAAGTTATGATGGTGTTGGTGCAAATGATAGTGAAAAACTTTACGACCATTTCGTATGTGCTTTACGAAGAATTCAAATATCACCAGCTGGTATTCAAGTTATGTTCTAGATTTACAAAAATCATATTTTTCTTTTAATTTTTTAAATTTATCATATTTCTTGATAATATCAAGTATATATCTATTCATTTTGAATTTATCAAAAAAAATATTATAATAAAAAAATATCTTTTATTATAATAAAATGTCTAAAAGTAATCACATTCATAGGTTAAATCAAGAAGCAAATTTTTTACAATTAAGAGAACAAGAAAAACAGACAGAGATACTTACTAGTGCTAATGTTACTAATTCTAATATAGATGCTAAAATTACTATTGGTAGTGATGATACATTAATAGAAGCCCAACAAGTTTGTATATATGCAAGAAAAGATGCCTCACCAACTGGTTTAAGAGCATTAAAATCAACACCAGACGGAACATTATATGTAAAAACCAATCATACAGCATTTAATAAAGATAATCAAATAGTAGCTATTCCAGCAAATGGAACTGGAAGCTCAACAGCTATTATAACACAAGTAACGGATGTTTTAGGTATAGCAGCCACCTCAACAAATCAAACAGATGTAATTGAAATTTATGTAAGTAACGACGATGTCAGTTATTATCCTACAAATATTAAAGGAGTTACTGGTGGTGTGGTTTATGGAGAATTTAATAATCCAGCATTTCATTATTACAAAGTGGTTCAAACTGATACTACTGGTAATCCTCATACATTTAACATGATATGTTCCAAGAGATAAGAAAACATTTAAAAATATTAATTTTTTATTTTAATTAATTTGAAAACTATAAATTAATTAAAATAATTATAAAAAAAATATCTTTTATTATAATAAAAATGAGTATGTCTGTTGAAGCAATTGAGAAAGTGGAAATCTTACCCATGAACCCACCACCCAATTCTAGTTATTCTTTCAAGAACGGAAACCCAATAGTTCAGTTTGTTATAGCTAGTGCTGATAAATTACTTTTAGGTTCATCTTTGAGATTAAACGGAACTTTAAGAGTAAATGAAGGTTCTAGTAAAGAAACTGCCCCAGTATTAGCAAATAATGGAGGTGACCCAGCAGCTGATAAAGGAAATAAAGCAGCATTAACAAGAGCAGCTATTGCCCTTTCATCTCGTGTTGGGGTTCATTCATGTATCCAGCAAATTACCCTAGCAAATCAAGCAAATCAATCATTAGAAGTTGTAAGAAATTATGGTAGATATTTAGCATCTGTTTTACCATCTACCCATTCACAGCTTGATATGGATAGTAACCTAGCATGTAAATCACTTAATGCATCTAGAAAACAAAATGGAGCTGTTTTAGTAAATAATGATGTAGGATTTTCTATTCCTCTTCTTACTGGTATGTTAAATAGTGCTAATCCTATTCCACTAGGACAAAATGGTATTAGAGGTATGATGATACAATTAGAACTTGCCCCAGACCAGATGGTTCTTTCTGGATATGAAGATAGTACTGCAACTGCTGTAAATAATGCTACTGATAATGGTGGTGCTTTTTACCAGTTAAGGGATTTATCATTAACTTATGATTTAGTAATTCCAGATGAAAGTGGTAGAACAGCTATGGGAACTGCTGCTAGTGGTGCTTTCCAATATAATTCAGTTCAAAATCTTTATTCTGTTATTAATTCTAGTGACACAACCCAAGCATTAAATTTAGGAACATCAAATACATTATCTGTAATTCATAACTTTATTCCTACAACTCATATAAATAATTATGAAAAAGATAGTTTTGCTACTGAAACACTACTTAACCAAACTGGTGGTGTCTATAATGCTGCTGCTAATATTAAAGAAGTTAGTTACATGAAGAGTGGTGTTAAATTTCCTCTTGATTATGAAATTGATACAGAAGTTCAAAGTGATGAAAACCGACCATTAACATTACTCAAAAAAGAATATAATAATGCTATTAAGCCAATTAATCTTTACAATCATTCATTACAATCACTTAATACAGATAATGGATTACCAACTAAAACTACTATTCAAGGAAATGATAAATCCAAATTTACAGATGCTGACCCAGATAAAATATTTGGTTTAGGTGTCAATTTTGACCCAGTTAGTCGTGTTGGTGTAGATTATAAAACACAACCTTATTCAGTTAGAATTAGAAGTAACTTGAATGGTTCATCACCAAATTCCATATATACTTACACATTAGCAAAGAATACCCTTTCATATTCTCCAAATGGTGTTATGGTTTCCTCATAAAGAAATATTTAGTTTTTTATTTTTATTCTAAAAATTTTAATTATACTTTTGGTAAAAAATATAATTAATTAAATTAATTATAAAAAAAATATCTTTTATTATAATAAAAATGAGTATGTCTAATGGAAGCAATATGAAATTACCAGCAGCTTTGATGACTAAACCAATTCCTGCTATTTCAACTATGAATATAGAAACAAATATACTTGACCCACTTATAGTAAATAATAGTTTTGCAAGATTTGTATTAGAAAGAAAGGGTATTCTTGATGCTGGAAGTACTTTTACTTTCGCTGTAACTTGTGATGCTGCTGCTGATGCTGATGATAAAGCATTTTTACCAGCAAGAACTGGGATAAATTCTTTAATTAAACAAGCTGTTCTTAAAGTTGGAACAAAGGTTTTAGCAACATCTACTGATTTTAATTTTTATGAAACTATGAGAAGGCAGTTTAAAACTAGTGAAGAAAAAGCCCTCAAAGACATGATTAAGGTTGGAACTATGGATAATTTAGAACCCCAGAATAGTGGTAATGGTTTATATCAAATAGCTGATACACAATATCCAACTGCTCTTCCAGCTGCAACCGATGGACTTGTAAATAGTTTTATTGCTATTAAGAGTGACCCAACACAAACACCAGTTTTTCAAGTAAAATTAAGTGACCTCTTCCCCATGGCTAGAAATCTACAATTACCACTTTTTGTTATTAACGAACAAGTAAGTGTTGAATTTACTTTCAATACCCAAGCTGCTACTGGAAATGGTAAAGTTGTATCTTTTGACAAATCTTATCTTCCAGGTGGAAATCAAGCTATAAGTGTTTCATCATTAAATTGTCAATTTTTAGCAGATTATTTAACTTATGATGATGCTACTATGGATGAAACAGCCCAGATGGTAATGAGTGATAGTGGTATGATATTACCTTATGAAGACCTTTTACTTACAACAGCAACCCTCCCAGCAAGTGGTTCTACTACAAAATCTGTAAGTGATATTGCTGTTGCTAATAGAAGGGTTCGTGCTATTATGTTACATCAAGGTGTTGATGCTACAAATGAAATTCTTGGAGTATATGGAAGTCCAGCAAATAATATTCCAGAAAGTTATAATTTAAGAATTAATGATGTTTTGTATTATCCAAGACCAGTCCAGAGAGAAGCTACTAAATATACTCAATTATCACAAGTATTTGGTGTTGATTTAAATGTAGCTAATGCTGAATATTCGCTTGATGCTCTTACTAATAAACAAGATGCTACACAACCAATTAATAATCATATAATTAGTGCTAATACTTTTGCAGGTCACTCACAGCAGGTATTAGAAGGACAGCAACATTTTGTTGGGGTAAATCTTTCTACATCACCACTTAATATTCTTGGAACTGGAACACTTGTAGGACAAAAACCAATTCAGTTTGAGATTGATTATTTCAATACTGGTATTAACGGACCAGCTAGAACTTTAAGGTTTTATTCACTTGTTGAAAGACAATTTACTCTTAAAGGTGGTAATGTATTTGTAAGTGCTTAAATTAAATATTTTATTTTATCTATTTTATCTTTACATTTTTGGAAGACATAAATTGGGGACGAAGACATAAATTTTAAGGTAATTTTTATAATTAAGAAAAGTAATGTTAATTATAAAAAATTAAAAAAGTATAAAAAAAGATGTCTTCCATGAGAAAATATGTCTTCCATAATTTAGAATAAATCTTTTAAAAATAATATCTTTTATTATAATAAAATGAGTTCTAAAACAATTATCATAGAAAGTAATAGGAATATAGCTTATGAAGAAGAATATAAGAACATTACTATACAAGATGAAAATTTAGACCCCAATAAAAAAATTCCTAATTTTCGTTGGAAAACACATATAGGTGAAGGGGTTACTATAAATACTGGCGACCAAATACAACTTGAAGCTGCTATGATTAATGCAGTTGGTGGTGGTGAAGGAGTTATGGAATTTTTAGGTAATAGTGCCTTGGGACAAACTGATAGTTTGGGGTTAGTTGATAATCAAGCAAATATTGGCTTACAATATTATTTAGCTGATAGGAAACAATTTAACATGCCTTTTCCCAAAATGGGTTCTGTTGTATTTAGAGGCGACCATAGAGCTTTTAATTTTGGGGAACTAGATTTTACAACATATCATAATTTTTTAAAAAATTATTACACACAAGGATTGGAAGGATGGTATGCTGATGGTGACCCATCTACATGGAAAGAAATAACTACTTTTACAGCTAATCATACAGCAAGTCGTCCTAATAGTGCATCTATACAACCTACAAGCACTAGATTATATATTATGTCAAGAGATTTTGAAGGTTACTTTGTTCCAGGAACAAACAGATTAGAAAGTAATAGATTATTTAATACTGAATTTGAAATTAAAGTCCCAGAAGGTTTTAACACCCCAGGGGCTTTGGGTGAAATAATTACAGCACAATTCCATGCTAGATTGGGAGCAGCAGATGCTTGGTTGAATGACCCAGCTGTTCCTCAATCTTTTTTTATAGATAGTGGAAGTGCATTAAATGGTTTCGCACAACCACAAGTTAGTGATAATTGTATGAGATGTTTTCCTACATTAACTGGTAGATTATGTTACGGAAATCAAGCAGCAGATGGTGATACAACTAATGGAATGGGAATTTATGCAGCTTGTGGAAAATTACCAGGAACGACAACAGAAGGTGACAGATATACAGAAGATGGAGGTAAGATATGTTACTATTCTTTTATGATGACTGGAAAACCAGAAAATATACCATATTTTCAAGTCCATGCTAATATATGTGCTAATTTTTGTTCCTCACCAATAAATAATACTAAAAAATTAGATGGAGTTTTTACTGGACCAAATCCAGATGGTAATGGTGTAGGAGAAATGGGTAGAGGAGGATTAATGTTATTTGATACACTTGATTATGATGACAGCCAACCAGTTAATTGTATATTTAAAAATGTAAATCCAACAACTTTTGATGGAAATACAAAAGTAACCCAGAGTGTTCCTAATATGAAATTACTTACAACAAAAGAAAACGAATTAATTGTATTAAATATGGTTTGGACTGCAAGTAATGTAGCTGAATTAGGTTTCTTGTTAAGACAAACAGAAGAACCTATTGGTATAGGAAGTGAAGAAGTAACTATTGACCCAAGTAATCCAAATTATTTAAGAGCACTTGAAAGTGAATTATATTATGGAAGAAGTAGTGATAGTGATTGCTTACCAGCAACTAGATTAATGGTAAATCAAACAAATCCAAGAGCAGTAAGTTTAGTATTAGCTGGAAAACAAGCTGAAATTCCAAACTCTTATCCACAACAAAATGCAGCAAATATTCAAGGAGGAACAAACCAACAATATACTCTTGGTGTTCCACAATTATTTCCATTTGGTGCAGCAGCTAATAGATTAAGGTTTAGGTCACGACAAGTAAATAATGACCTTTTACCATCATCACCAAACTTTATAGGACAATTACCTACTAACTCAAATTTTGAAATAAGAACAGATATTGGTAGAGTTGATTTATTTGAAGAAAATATAAATCTTACATATGCAGCGGTTCAAAATTTTGCTGTTGTTCCAGTATTTCCAAAAGCAGGAACAGCTTTTGCTACTGAATTTGGATTAGACCCAAATATTGCATTTTGTGCTATTTTAAGCACAAGACCTATACCAAAAACTGCTATTTATCCTTACCCCATGATAGGTGAATATTTTGGTAGGTCACCACAAGTTACAGATAATAATTTTCATGGTATTATAAATACCCAAAAAACAGATAGTGCCCCAAGTGGAACATCTAAAACAACACAATATTTACAAGGAAATGTAAATCCTAGTATAGTTTCTCAAATTTATATGCCTTATGTCATGTTAGGGGCTGATAATCCTACATTAAATTTTGATGGTGATGTTTCAAGATTTGCTTTGAGTGAGTTACACTGCCAGGTAAGAGCTGGTAATAAAATATTCCCTTGGTTTCAAAACGACCAAGGACCAAAAAATTCTACACAAGCAGCAACAGAAGTTATAACTACCTTTGAAATAGAAGGTGCAATAGGATTTAATAGTGAAAACGACCAAGGAAAATTTCATCCTTTTGTAGAAAATCAAATGAACCCATCAATAGGAGGAAACGATTTTATGACATCACAAGGTGGTATAGCTATATTTAATTTATCAACTAAAAACAAATCTGGGACTGATATATACCTAACACCATATAAACCAGATTTATTTAATGGTACTTTATTTTCTAAATTAGGATTTAGTATAGAACAATTATTACCATTTTACGGAAGACCTCAAAATGAATTTAATAGAGGTAATATTAGTTCTAGTTTAGGATTAAAAGTTCCTATTAATCAAAAATATCAAAATATGATTTTACCTTTAACAACCAATTCTTATATATCTGGTGCTGTCAATCTTCCCATGACAAAATCATTCGCACAAGGTGGAACAGCTTTGGAAGTAATTGGTGGTGGTATAGCCAGAGTAACACAAACAAATACTAATGCTGAAAGTGACGAGTTACAAGCAATTAATTTACCATCAAAACTTGATTATCCATATTTAGTAGTATATAGTGACATTATAAGAAATCCAGATTATTATGGAGGTAATACTGGTTTCACAAAATTACCAGCTATTGCTTATATTACAAGAAACTATGCAACTGGTGACTATTTTTATTCATTTGCTACAAATTGGACTTATACCGCAGACCATGATTATACAATAACTGACATAACAACTGATATTAGATTACCAAATGGAAGTCCAGCACCAATTAATGAAAATTCTAGTGTAATATATAAAATAACAAAAGTTCAAGCTATGCCTCCTCCACCGCCTTTGGAAGAAAATAAAATGTCACATAATAGTAAGAAGAATGGAAAAGAAAAATAGTAAAATAAAAGAATATCAAAAAAAGTATTACGAAAAAAACAAAGATAAAATTTTGGATTATTCCAGAAGATATTATTATAAAAAAAAATATGATATGGAAATACCACCAGATAAAAAGAATAAAAAAGAACCCTATGGAATGAGAATTACATGGGGTGAATTTTTAGTAAAATTTGAATAATGAAAATTTATTTATAATCTAATTTAATTATAAATAAAATGGAAGTAGTTTTAGAAGAACCAGTAAGAAGAAGTATTTTACAAATAGTAAAAGATTTCTTTAAAAAAATAAAGTGTAAATTTGTTTGTTGTAGCCATTCATCATGTAGTTACAACGAAGATAGTGAAAATTAAATAATATATCATAAAAAAAATTATATGATATATTCTTTTTGAAGTTATAAGTTTTTATGGGTGATATATATATGACAATACAGAAATACAACAAGGTGCAACAAAGAATATATTAATAATCTTATAACTTATTATAATTTAGATATTTTATATTTATATTTTCAAAATGTGTTATTCAATATATCATATAGTGACTATATATATAATATTATTGTTTTATGCCTCTTTTAAGTCCTATATATAGACCAGTATTTATGCTAGATTTATGTTTAGTTATTGTTTTATACTTAAAATAAACACAAATAAATTTATTTGTTCTTTAAATGGGGGTAAATCAATATATAATAATAAATCAAGAACAAATCTAGTATCAATAATATATGATATATTGAATAACATATATATTATATCTTTGATTTATTCTTCTTTTTGTTATTTAATTATTATTATTATAATATTTTCTATTATAATTATAAAATGAGTAGTCCTGAACCAACTAATAAAACACTTTACAATAAAGTGATGGGAGAGGCAAAGAAGAAGTTTAAAAGATTTCCAAGCTTATATGCTAATGCATGGATTTCAAAAGAATATCAAGCAAGGGGTGGTAAATACTCTGGAACTAAACCCAAAGTAACAGCTACTAGTAAATGGTTTGATGAAAAGTGGATACAGATAATACCATTCGTAAAATCTGGTAAAAAGGTTATTTGTGGAAGTGACAATAAAGACACCAAAGCATGTCGTCCTTCTAAAAGAGTGGATAGTAAAACTCCACCAACTATTCAAGAAATAATTAAGAAATATGGAAAGAAGAAAGTATTGGAATTAGCTGAAAAGAAGAATAAAGATATGAAAGGAAGATTGAATTGGGTTAATGGAACATTTAGTCCATCCAAAAAATAATGTTACATTATAATAAATGTTTGAACCAATATTATTTTTTGCTGTGTTAGGAATGTCATATATGGTATGTGACATGTTTTATTCAATATATAAATGTTGTTGTAAAAAATAAAATTGTTTAATAAAAATTTTACTTTAAAAAATGTCTTCTATATATTATATACAGAATAAAATGGAACTACAAGAATTTTTGTGTGTTTTCCCTCAATCCCACGACCAAGTTGTTAGATGTTTGAAATATCAAACATTTAGAAGAAAATATTATGAACTACTTGATGTTGGTGAAATTCAAAGTAACAAAAGAAGTATGTATCCTAGGTTACATGGTTCTACAAAAAGAGGTTTTAAAAGCTGTGAAGAATTATATGAAAGAGTAAGTAATTTAACAAATACAAATATTAGTAAAGATTATAATATTGATATATTAGATATAATCCACTTTTGTAAATATGTGGGAACAACAGATGATGAAGGAAATAATAGTCCATATTATAAACCTTATGATAAAGAAGGTGGATTTTTATTATTTACTTGTAGGTGTGATACATATATTAATAAACTTGGTTTGCATGTAAAACAAATGGAAGATGTTATTGATGATGAAGATGTTACTTTTCAACAAACTATAATTCAAGATGTCATCATGGGGTCACCAGAACCAGAAGAACAAAATAAAGTTGATATATTAGTTCAACATATCAAACATCAAGAATTATCTAATGATGAAATCTTACAACTAATAAAAAGAATACTTTAATTATAATAAAATATCTTTTATTATAATAAAATGAATTTAACTGAATTACGGAAGTTAGTATCAAAGTTAAATAAAGATGACAGAATAAGTGGAGTTTGGAAAATGAAAAAACCAGATATTATTGCTGCTCTTAAAAAAGTCAAATATGATGTTGATGAAGATAATAAACGATTAGTTCCAAGTGTAGCTATGAAGAGGAAGAAATTAATAAAATTATAAAATATTATATAATATTAATAAAATGTCTTTTATTGAGGATAAAGATAGTGACAATTATGCAACTGATAAAAAAGGTTGGGAAATGATAAAAGATTATATACCAAGAGATAAAAAAATATAGTGTCCTTTTTATTGTGATGGAAAACAGAAGGAATATTTTAAAGATATTGGATTTGATGTATTACACGAAAAGAAAGATTTTTTTAGTTATATTCCAGAATTTGATATAATTATTGATAATCCACCATTTAGTAAATTTAAACCAATATGTAAAAGGTTGAAAGAACTTGATAAACCTTTTATACTTGTTTGTCCTGCTAGAACATTACAGCTCAAACATTTTCAAGACCATTTCAAGGAACATTTACAAATACTAATTCCAAGAACAAGACCTACATTTACACATTTAACAAAATCTACAAAAGGTTACACACCTCCTTTTGGTGTAATGTATTTTTGTTATAAGATGAATTTTGATAGTGACCTTATTTTTTTAAATTAATGTTTTAAAATTCTTATTTTTAGAATAAAGATTTTAGTATTTATTCTAAAAAAAAATATCTTTTAATATAATAAAACATGGATGTATTAAAAGATAAAATCAAATCTTCTAGGAATATCAAAGATAAATCTTTGAATGCTTATTTAATATCTTTACGAAAGTTGCATGAAAAGATTAATCCAGATAAAGAATTTCCTAGTACTTTATCTTGGCTCAAAAATAAAGATAAGGTAATGGAACATCTAGTAGATATGAAATTAACTACTAGAAAAAACTATATAGCAGCAATCATAGTTGCATTATCTACTGATAAAGAAAAGTATGAGAAAGAACTAAAAGAATATAGAGATGTTCTAGATGGTGTAGCAAAAGAATATAAGGATGGTGTTGAAGAACAAAGGAAGAGTGAAAAGGAAAGTGCTAATTGGGTTTCACTTGATAAGTTACGAAAAGTGATGAGGAAATACAAAGCTGAAATTATGGAAAAAGGATTACTTAAAAAAGATGAACTCAATAAGAAAGAAATGGATTTGTTACAGAAATGGGTTGTATCATCATTATATATATTAGATGACAACCCACCATTAAGAAATGATTATACCATGAAGGTAATTGGTAAAAGTGATTATGATAAATTAAGTGACAAAGAAAAGAATGATAATAATTATTTAGTTGTAAAATCAAGAAATAATAAGTTTTTTAGTTTAGGTGAATATAAGACAGATAAAAAATATGGATTAAAGAAGATTGATGTAGGAAGTAAATTAAATAGTGTTCTTAATATCTGGTTGAAATATAACAAATCTGGATATTTACTTTTAAATTCAAAAGGTGACCCCATGAATGCTAATTCATTAACTAAATATCTCAATAAAGTATTTGAACCTACTGGAAAGAAAATATCATCTACCATGATTAGACATATCTTTATTAGTGAAAAGATTGGAGGACCAACATTAAAAGAAAAACAAGAAATAGCTGATAAGATGGGACATTCTGTAAATACACAAGAGTTATATAAAAAACAATAAATAAATAAATTATTATAAAAAAAATATCTTTTATTATAATAAAAATGGCTAGTGAATGGATGGATTTTTTAGCAAAGTTTCGTAAGTCACACCCAGAGTTAAAGGGTAAAGAAGTTATGAGAAAAGCAGCAGTAGAATACCGCAAAAAGAAAGGCACAAAAGGTGCTGTTAATGTTTCTCGTGTCAAAACAGAACGAAAAGAAGGTAGAGGTGACACAAAAGATTTCACCACCAAAAAAGGTGATAAACTTAAAACTGGAACACGAAAAGGAAAAAAAGCATTTGAAAAAGAAAAATAATAATTTTAAACATTTAAATAATATCTTAATTAAAAATATTTAAAAAAAAAATATTTATTTATTATATATATAAAATGATTAACCAAGAAATTTGTGTTGTCGCTAAATCTGTTTCTCCAAAGTCAATCACTTATGAGTGTCCTAGTTGTAGAACAAAATACAAAAAAAATGGTTCTCCCACCTTGAAATCTAAACCAGTTATTCATAAACATGGAAACGAAACTCAAAGTGACGAAAACCGAACTACTCATAGAACTCATCATAAGTGCTGGAACTTTCCAGAGTATATGAATACTTATTCATCTGTAACCATTATAATCAATAATGATACAGAAAGAATAGGATTTTAAATTTTTTTTAATTTTTAATAATATATCATCTATATTATTAAAATAATTAAAATAATCATGCAACAATAGGTTGAGGTGACATGGGGATTTCTACTATTCCATTATCATACACAGCTTGTTTTTCATAAACTGGGATTAGTACTTTTTCAATCTCATAATTAAGATATTTTCTTTTTACTCGTCCTTCTACTGGGTTCATTAGATAGTAACAAGCTGAACGATTTAATCCATATATTTCCTTAATTTGTGTTTGAGTAGTGCAATATCTATTTTCCACGATATTACCCTCATCGTTTTTTACTTTTACTAAATAGTGATAATAAGAAGTATTTGCTGAATTTTTTGACCTAGGCATTTTATATATATAATAAATAATATATTTTTTTTTTAAATATTTTTTATTTAAAATATTATTAAATTGATTATTTAGGAAAATAAATATATAAGATTTTTAATTTAGCGAATTATTAAATTATTCAAAATAAATATATTTTAAATAAAACTATTTAAAAAAAAAATATATTATTTATTATATATATAAAATGATGAACTTGAATTTACCAAAATGCGATGTTAAACAATATCCTCAATACAACGGATTTGACCCACAATTCTTCTTTGATGTCATCTTACCTCATAGAAAGAAGCTAAATGAGAAAGGAATTTTAACTTGTCCTTTCAACTATGGTTACAAATTACAGAATACAGAAGATAAATATGGTAAAAAAATATATCCTTGGAGTGCATGGAAAAAAGGTGATGCACTCAAAAGTATCCAATTACCCCATGAAAAGAAACCATTTAACTATATTGTTAAAACTGGAAAAGTAAATGGATTTCTAGTTATTGATTATGATTTCCCAAAACATGATGATGGTGAGGTTGATGGATTAGAATGGTTACGAAGTATTCTACCAGAAGACCATGCTTTCTGGAATACCAAACAAGTTAAAACAGCTAGTGGTGGAACTCACTTTTATTTGAAATATGATGAAAGATTTAAGATTGGAACAACTAGATGTATTTATTTGAATGGTTCAAAAAGTAAAATTTCACTTGATATGAGAACAGATGGATGTTGTGTTATTGGCGAATATTCAGTTAATGAAAAAGGTGTTTATATTCCAGATGATAAAAGTTTTGAAGATATTTTAGATATTCCAGAAGAATTAGTCCCATATCTTACTAAACCATTACCACAAAATTCTAATATTGTAAATCCTAATACACAAGTATCAGTTGAAAATTTAACAGCATCTAGTAACGAACAACAAATTACAGCTGATAAAATTAAATACATTAATTGTTTGAATGGAAATGAATATATCTTTGGAGAACATGGATTATGGTGGGATTTGGCTAAAATTTGTGCTACATTCTATAATTTTACATACTTTCTCCAAATCTCACAAAATGCACCAAATTTTACATCTATAAGTGATTGTAAAAGTAAATTTGAAGATGCTAAACAACATCCAGTTTCATTTGGATTACTAGTTAATATTATTAAAGAACATTTACCAATTGTTTATCAAGAAGAATTTGGTTACATTAATCAAAATATTTACAAGGGTGATGAAGAAGGATTTAATCAAATATTATATCATACATACAAAGAACAATTCAAATATGACAGCACTAACTCTGTTTGGTATGAATGTGTAGAAGGTCTTTGGTTCAAAAGAGATAAAGATAATCTTGTAATGAAAAGATTAATAGCTGATGAAATGGTAAATGTTTTTAGAAAGAAAGAATATTCATTAGCTAAAAAGAAACTTGAAATACAACAAAATAAAAATATTAGTGAAGAAGCAAAAAAACAAGACCTTGAATTATATGAAAAATTAACTGAAACAATACAAAAACAAATTGGTTGGTGTAGAAGTAACAATAAAAGAGCATCTTTTGTTAATGCTGCAAAAGATTTATTTTATGATTATGATTTCTTAACAAAACTTGATAGTATTGAGTATAGCGGTCATTTATTCTCATTTACAAATGGTTACATAGATTTGAATGAATACCATGATAATAAAGAAATTATCTTCCATAGACATCAACCAGAAAATTATGTAAGTATGACTTGTGGATATGATTATACACCACTAGACCAACTTGATAATGATATTATGACAAGGTTACTAGATTGTGTAGAAGGTGTTATACCTAATGAAGAAGATAGAAATTATTTATTACAATCTCTTGCTACTTGTTTAACAGCTGGTAATGATAATGAAATTATTTTAACAGCTTATGGTAAAACTGGTGGTAATGGAAAAGGATTATTATTAAGTGAATTAATGTGTCGTGTATTTGGTTCATATTCTGGAACATTCAAAACAGCAAATATTGTTGGTAAGAAAACTATTGACCCAGAAAGTCCAAGTAGTGGTCTTGCTAGTATTATGAATTGTAGATATGTTTATATGACAGAACCAGATAAAAATGAAGAATTAAATAATGATGCTTTAAAATTACTTTCTGGTGGTGATGAATTAAGTTACAGAAAGTTGCATGAAAACATGCAAAAGAGAAAACCAGCTTTTACATTATTTTTACAAGCTAATCATATTCTTAATGCTGATAGTTATGATGATGCTGTTTGGAGAAGATTAAAATACATGCATTTCAATCAAACATTTAGAGCTGACCCAAATTTGGATAAAGGTGAAAAACAAGCTGATATTACTTTGAAGAAAACATTTACAAATGACATTAGATATAGACAAACATTTATTCATATTCTTCTTAAACATTATAATCCACTTTTGAAAGATACAACAAATATTAAGAAATATATTAATGAAGCTAGAAATGATTGTGACTATATCCAAGAATATATTGATAATAACATAGAACAAACTGATGATTTGGATGGTAGAAATTTCTTATGGAATTACGACCAAACAAAATTCATTACATTCAAAGAAATTAAGAAAAGATTTAAGGCATGGTATAAAACAGAATTTGATGAAGAAGATAATACTAAACCAACAGAACTTAAAAATCAGTTTGTTGCTAAATTAGATAATCATAAGAAAACTCATAAAACTAAAATGTATCAAGAAGGATTTGATAATGTAATAAATGAAATTAAAACATCAACAAATAGAACTAAACAAAAAAATTGGGGAGAATGTTTTATTGGTTATAAATTTAGTATGGGAATTGAGGAGGAGGAAGAAACAGACAGCGATTTAGACTAATAGTTACATTATGAGATTATTATAGCATAATCAAAGATATTTATTTTTTCTTTTTTGGACTTTTTTTTTTACTTTTTGATGGTTCATTATATGCACTACCAAAAACTTGTTTTGGATTAACTTTTGGTTTTTCCTTTTTTTTCATTTCTCTTTCCACCTTTTTCATTTGTTTATTCATGCTTGTTCCTTCTTCTTGATGGATACAGCAGCCGACTTTCCCATTTTTTTCAGTATCACTTACATGTTCTTGTAACGATTGATAAACCATTATCTTTTATTATAATAAAAGATATAAAATTTTGAATAAAATTATTATAATAAAAATAATATCTTTTATTATAATAAAATGAGTTTGATTACACTTAAATCGGTAAATAGCGAACCAGCTTACAATTTCCAAAACTATTTTAGGGAAGCAATAACATTTACTAAACAATCCACTCTACAATTGGTTTCCATGTTGGTAAATTTAGGTGATGCTACTTTCAATATTGTTAGTGGTGTTAATGATACTTTTATATTTAGATTGGGTGAAACACAAAGATTTTTTCTTAAAAATATAGTTATTCCAGAAGGTACTTATACTGGTGGAAAATTAGCTCAACTCATAGCTGATGAAATGAAAAGACAAAATCTAGTAAATGGTTTTACATTCAATACTGGATGGGATAGTGACAAAAAACAATTTATTGTTGGATGGGAAAATAGTAATGTTCCAGATGCTACTGGAAATGAATGGACTATACCAACTTGGTTAAATTCAAGAGCTATTACTTTTACAGATGATGTAAATAGTAAAGTTATGAAAGCTAATACAAATCCTGCTGATAGTGCAACAGATTATAAAAGTGGATGTATAGCTACACATCCATATTTTTCAAATGGTGGAACAACAATTGTTGATATTCCACCAGCAGCATCTGGTGATGGTTATGGTAGTGTATTAGTTGGATTTTCTCGTGGTGTTATGGCTTATCCAGAACAATATGGTTATGACCCAGTAGCCCAACCACATAGTGCTATAAGATTATTTGCAGCTACACCAGTTGTTGATACTTATATGGAAATAAAAGCAGACCTTGCACTTGGAACACCAAATACTGGAACTAAAATAAGAGTGGTTCAATTAACACAAGTTCCAGGAACTAATTTTCCAAATGCTGGATGGTTACAGATGAAAACACGAAGAGGACCACAAGATATTTCTACATTAAATGGTTGGGGAGGATTTAATCATGGAACAGACCACTTACAATTAAAATTTACAATTACTAATAATTATACTATGACTTTTGAAATAGCCCATGATACAGCTGGTGATGGAAATTATGTAAATAATGTAATTTTTAATGCATCTGGTGGTTCATGGAGAAGCACAATAAAAGAAACATTTTATCCACTTGTTCCAGTTATTATGATGGGTGGTTCTAATACCACTAATCCATCACCAGATATTAAAGTTTCTGGAATTTATTTTGAAGATGATGCCGTAGATTTATCTACTGGGGTTGGATTAACTCAACAACATAAAGATGCCGTAGCTGATGATTTAGCACAAACAATTGACCCAGTTAAAGAAGGAGAAGGTAAAGAGTTACATAATACTTTACATAGAAATATTCAAGATAGTAATACTGGTAGTCAAACACTTGATTTAGCTGCTCCACCAGCAGACATGAAACCTTCCCAATATTTCCAATTTGGAAATGTAACTGATGCTGATTTTGTTGGTGGAGGTGGAACTATTCCAGATAGTAATAAACCACCAGTAGGTCAAATAAATTTACCAAATATTGCTGGAACACTTGGAATGGAAAATGTTTTCTTTTATCCATCCAAACAAGATACAGCAAGAAATTTAACATCTACTAATGCACCAGAAGGTAGTAACCTTGTAGCCCCAGGAATGTTGGTTGAATTACCAGATTTTAATATTCAAAGTTATAATGGTGAAACTGGTGATGTTATGAAGACAATTTCCGTAGTACCAAAAGAAGACCCAGAAAGTGGTGAAGATACAAAACTAATTACATACGAAAGTAAATATCCTATTAAGATAAAATGTAACATGCCTACTACTCAATCTATCAATAATATTCGTGTAAGAGTTCGTGAAGAAAATGGAAAATTCGCTCAATTTTTAGCAACTCCAACACAACTTACACTACTAAAAGAAGATGGTGATGGTGACATGCAACAAATTAAAGCTCTTCTTGAAAGACAACAAGATATTAAAAGTGAAAGAATATTAAATGATATAACCAGAGTAGGACAAGAAATGCCTATGATGGGTATGTATCAACAAGATGTAGCTGGAAATTTAGTTCAATCTTAATTAGTAATTGATTTTTTCTTTTATTTTTTTAATTATTTCTATAAAATTTCTAAAAAAACATTTTAGAAATTCTAATTTTTTGAATTATTTATTTTTAGAAAAATTTATTTTCTAATAATAAAATATAATCATGGACTTATTACCAGAACTCGCAGATACGATTGAAGACGATATGGAGAACCTAGGAATGAGTGACAAAACCGAACCAGTAATCCAACAAGTTGAGGAGATAGATAGTTCCCCATTTATTATGAAACCAACTACTAAAAATACTAAACCCCAGAAAGTAGAAAAATTAAAAGAAATTACTGATACTGAAACTGAAAGTGATGTAGTAGAAAAACCCAAAAAAACTAGAAAACCTAGAAAACCTCTTACTGATAAACAGAAAGAAACATTAGCAAAAAATAGAGCAAAAGCACTTGAAACAAGACGATTAAAAGCAGAAGCAAAAAAGAAAGCCGTTCAAGATGCTGTTAAGAGTATTGATGAAAAAAGAAAATCCCAAAAAGTGCAACAAAGTAATCTTGATAATATCCAGAATGATGTTATGGAAAAAGAACAACCTAAAACTGAACTTGATGTTACTTTTAATGAAAAGATACAAGCTAATAAAGATGTAGAAATAAAACAGAAACATGAAGATGAAGAAAAACATTTTATGAGATTTATGGAACACATGGAAAAATTTAATACCATGGTTCATACTTACAACGAGAACAAACCCAAACCTAAACCTCCACCTCAACCAGCTAAACCTAAAATCCACCAAGCTAAACCCCAAGTTACAAAACCTAAACCAGTAGCAAAACCTTCTATTATATCTCAACCTTCTCAACCTTTTGAGAGTGACAATTGGTTTGGTTAATCATTTTATCTATATTTTATATATTTGTATTTTGGAAGACATCTTTTTTGACCGAAGACATAAATTTTCACATAAATTTCAACTTTCTTATATATACTATACATATTCCAAATCCTAAATTTTACTCAAAATTTATGTCTTCCGTATAAATTTATGTCTTCCAAATTTTTGGAATTCAAAAGATAATTTAAGTTAATTAAAATATCTATTAATATAATAAAAATGGAAGTTCAAATATTGAAATCAACATCCAAAGGTAAGAAATATACAGCTATTTTTTACAAAGATGGTAAGAAGGTAAAAACTACACATTTTGGGTTTATTTCTAAAAGTGACCCAAATAATGATTATACTAAACATGGAGATGATAAAAGAAAAGAAAGATACTTGGATAGACATAGAAAAAGAGAAAATTGGAATGACTACATGAGTGCTGGTGCATTAAGCCGATGGATATTATGGAATAAAAAAACATTAAGTTCTTCCATCGCAGATTATTTAAAAAGATTTAAATTACGGAAATATAAAAAATAAATTTCCTTATTTAATATATATATAAAATGCCTGATGTCAAAGTTCTAGAATTATTTAGTGGAACACATAGTATTGGAAAAGTAGCCCATAGAAAAGGTTACAAAGTATATTCTCTTGATAGAGATTTAGGTGCTAAATGTCCTTTGGGTGGTGATTATGAAAGCACCAAACATTTTCAAGAAGATATTATGAATTGGGATTATAAACAATATCCAGTTGGTTTTTTTGATATAGTTACAGCTAGTCCAGTATGTTTATGGTGGTCTGTATTGAGAAATACATGGATTGGTAGAAAATGTAAATCTATTCATGCAACAGAAACAATTACAGCTGAAATACTTGATGCTGATATTGATATACATGGAAAACCCATGGTGGATAAAGTTTTTGAAATAATTGAATATTTTAAGCCAAAATATTGGTGGATTGAAAACCCACAAACTGGAAAGATGAGATATTATATTGAAGAAAAATACCCAAGTTATAATACTTTCTATGATGTTGATTATTGTAAATATAGTGACTGGGGTTATAAAAAGAGAACTAGATTTTGGACTAATATTAAAGGATTTATACCAAAAAAATGTAAAATGGATTGTGAAAATATTATAAAAGAAGATGATGGAAAAAAACATCATAATGTAGTTTTAGCAAATGGTTATGAAATGATAGATGGTAAGAAAGTATTAATGAATACCAAAGCTTTACGAGATAAATATAAAGGTGAAGGTAAAGAAAAAAGAACTAAACATCATAAGAAAACTTTTGGGTCACGAATTAAAACACAATCTTGTGTTGGTGGTGGAAGTAGTAGATTGGAAAGATACAGAATTCCAGAAAAATTGATTTTAGATTTTTTCCAAAAAATAAATATCTTATAATATAATAAAATGAGTGATAAGTTTGACCTAACCATTCTTCCAGTAAAACCAAGTGGTACTGAAAAAAAATTAAAGAGGGAAATGCACCCAAATCTTCCAGAAATAGCCACAGGACAACTTGGAATACTTATATCACCAGTAAAAACTGGTAAATCAACAATTATTTCAAATTTACTTTTAAACAAAAATTTCTTTGCTGAAATGTTTGATATTGTTTATATTATATCCAATACAATTCATAACGACCAAACAAGTAGATTTTTAAAAGAACAATTCCCAGATACAATTTGGGATGAATATAGTGACAATATAATTGAAAATATTATAAAATATCAAACATCATTTCCAAAAGATAAACAACCATTTATAGCTATAATTTTAGATGATTTCTTGGGTATAAAAAGTAAAGCTCAAATTTATAATTTAGCTACTAGATTTAGACATTATAATATTGGATTGTTATTATTTGCCTCACAATTGTTTCGTGGATTACCAGCGGTTATTAGACAAAATGCTACTTTTGCTATTTTAGGAGGACCAAATCCAAATCATAAAGAGTTACTTAAAATGAGTGAAGAATTTGGAAGTAGATATGGTGGAGATGAAAATTTCTTAAAATTGTATAATGAAGCGACCGCAAGAAGATATGATTTTTTGTATCTAGATTTACAAAGTAATCCAAGTAAAGCATATAGAAATTTTACAGATTTAATTTATGAAAATACTAGTAATATGGATAATACGGAACAAATTATGAAGATTAAAGATAAGACAGAGAAAGAATATGATGGTGACATTCAACATGAATAATTTTAATTTAAATTTACTAAAAAAATAATTATTATAATAAAAAATATCTTTTATTATAATAAAATGAGTTCTTCCAGAGGTTTAAGCGATTACATGAATACTATATCTACCTTGGGTTCTAATGTTGATAATATTAATAATTATATAGCCCAGAACAATAATGAATTTTTCCAAGATTGGAGAGCAAAAGTCCAAAACGATATTGCTGCTGTAAAATCAAAAGCAGATGCTGCTTTTCATACAGCGGAAGGTATTGGTGGTGCTTACATGGGTGCAAAAGCAGTAAAAGCTGCTTATATGAAATTTAAAGGTGGAAAAGAAACACCAGAAGATGAAGGTGCTGATAATGAGGGTGATGCAGGTGAAACCGACCAAGCAGAAGCAAATGATTTTACTGGTGAAGATGGAACAGCTGGTGATAGTGTTGATGGAACACCATTAGATGATACACCAAATGAAGGAGCTGGAAGTAGTTTTACAGAAGCACCAAGTGACAATTTACCAGCCCCAGGAGAAAGTGTGGAATTACAAGATGCTAGTGAATTTGGTAGTGGAGCTGATGATGCAGCAGCCCCTTTAAGTGAAACTATTAATGCACCAGCAAATGTAGGAACAACCGCCCAATCACAAATATTAGATGCTGACCCAGAAGCAGGACCAGGTGGTATAGGACAAACTCTTACTGGTGACACAGCAGGTGAAGTTGGTGCTGATGTTGGTGCAGAAGTTGGTGGTGATGTTGCTGCTGGTGCTGGTGCTGATGTTGCTGGTGGTGCTGCCGCTGCCGCTGCTGGTGCTGGTGCTGATGCTGCCGCAGGAGGTCTTGCTGCTGGTTTAGGAGTGGCTGCCGAAGCAATCCCAGTTGTTGGAGCATTAGCAGCAATTGGATTTGGATTATATGAATTATTCCATCCTCATCATGACCCTCCTAAACCAAAACCTCCACCACCAGCTAATAGTATTACAGCAGCCCAATCGTCACTTGTATTACCTTCTTTTGATAGTGTAGTAGATACACCAGCTAGTGCTGCTGCTTTTTAATTTTTTTAATTTTATTTAGTAATTTGAAAAATATATTTAATCAATATATTTTTGAAAAAATTTATAAAAATATATTAATTATTTTAAAAAAAAAATATATTATTATATATATAAAAGATGTTTAAAGCCAACCCAGCTCAAATTTATGTTCCTGCAAAGTCCCAGTCCATTAAACCAGAAGCCCAAGTGGATTATGGTAGAAATGTTC
>Ga0181394_1000275_pt1 | contig 23068 bp, 9 predicted proteins | sample 17SPOviralmetaG_FD_130123 | JGI IMG/M metagenome (GOLD analysis project Ga0181394, IMG submission 130123) | Marine viral communities from the oligotrophic San Pedro Time Series (SPOT) site, San Pedro Channel, CA, USA - 17 SPOT_SRF_2010-11-23 | ecosystem: Environmental > Aquatic > Marine > Strait...
GGTCATCCATCTGGACCGCTTTGTGCTTTGTCGTGATCCTATGGGTCACGTCACAGAGATTGTTGTCGAAGAAGAGGTTTACCCGCAAGCATTACCCGAAGGATTTTTAAACGACGAAGAGGAGGAAGGAGAGTACAGCGACGCAAGCAGCAAGAAGACAGTCAAGGTCTACACCTGCGTCAAGTTCTACGAAGGTGAGTGCCACTGGTATCAAGAGGTCAAAGGCAAAGAGGTGCCAGGCACACACGGCATGTGCAAGGAAGAAGCCACCCCTTGGATCAGCCTGCGATTTGACCGCGTAGAAAGCGAGGAGTACGGACGCAGTTACGTCGAGCAGTATTACGGCGACTTGCTTGCGCTTGAGAATTTGAGCCAAGCAATCTTGGAGTCGTCAGCTGCAGCAGCCAAGGCAATCTTCTTGGTCAACCCCAACGGCATGACCAGGCCACGCACCCTGGCTAACGCAGCCAATGGTGCAATCGTTCAGGGGTCAGCGTCAGACGTGACTGTCGTGCAAACCCAGAAGGGGGCCGACATGCAGATTGCTAACGCCACTATCGAGCGCATTGAGCAGCGACTGCAGTATGCCTTCATGCTGCACACCGCTATTCAGCGACCGGGTGAGCGTGTGACTGCGGAAGAAATCCGCTTTATGAGTCAGGAGCTGAACGCCGGCACTGCAGGACTCTATTCAATTCTGACCCAGGAATTGCAGCTGCCCCTGGTGCGGCGGCTGATGCACATCTTGCAGCGTCAACGCAAGCTGCCCCCGTTCCCGAAAGGGCAGGGCGGCAAGGCTTTAGTTAGCCCTAAGCCTGTTACTGGGCTTGAGGCAATTGGCCGCGGCGATGACAAGAACAAGTTGATTGAGTTCATCACAACTGCACAGCAAGTTCTTGGCCCAGAGATCATGGCTGAGTACATCAATGTCGACGAAGCGTTACGTCGGTTGGCTGCAAGCGGCAGCATTGATACAACAAACCTTGTTAAAACGCCCGAGCAGTTAGAGAATGAGCGCGCAGCTGCAGCGCAAGCACAACAAGAAGCTCAACAACAACAGATGTTGATGGAGGGCCTCAAGTCTGGCGCCGCTACGCAAGCAGCTAAAAACTACACACAACCAGGAGCACCCTATGGCCCGCAGTTCGAAGACGGCAACCCCGACGCCGGAACCCCAAACCAACTCCCCGACGGAGACGCCGTCGCCGAAGGAGGACAAGCAAGTTGAAGTCATCGACATAGCAGTTGATGAATCACAGGGACAGTCAGCGTCAATGCCTGAAGTGACTGTCGACGACAAAGGCGTCATCCAAATTTCCTGAGACTTATGCCTGAACCTGTAGTTATCGCTAACGAACCGGCGCCAGCGATGGCGCCTAAAGATCAAGCAGCCCTTACTGATAACGACAACGTCGAGATCCAGGGCGAAGAGCAACTGTTTGCCGGCAAATACAAAACTGTCGACGAGCTAGTTAAGGGCTACAAAGAACTTGAAAGCCAGCAAGGCAAAGCTGACAACGAGCCGGAGCAGGAGTTAGCTGAGGGCGAAGAGCAATCAGCTAAGGAGATCTACGGCGAAGTTATTGGCGGCCGCCTCGAAGAAGCTGGCATTGACTTTGGCGACATGTCTTCTCGGTACGCCGAGAGCGGCATGCTGCAGGACGATGACTATGGCGAGCTTGAGAAAGCTGGCTTTAGTCGCAGCATGGTCGACAATTACTTGGCCGGTCTGCAGTACAACGCTGCTCAAGACAGCGCACTCAACGCACAGCAGGTATCTCAAATCAAGACTGAGTTCGGTGGCACCGATCAGTACGACGAGATGACTACGTGGGCTGCAGAGAACATGGAGGCTGACGAGATCGCTGCGTTTAATCGCATTGTTCAAGGCAGTAACGACGGCGCACAAATTCGCCTTGCCATTGCTGGGCTTTACGCTCAGTACACAGCAAGCGAAGGTCGTGAACCACAGCTGTTAGGCGGCAAGTCAAGCAGCAGCAGCGGCAGCAAGTTTGAGTCAACAGCTCAAGTGATTGAGGCAATGAATGACCCTCGCTATGCAAGCGACCCTGCCTATAGAAAAGCAGTAGAAAAGCAGCTAAGCCGCTCTGCTGTCTTTTAATTAGGTGGGCCGAGAGAGCCTGCCTCACACACATTGACCCTTGGCTTAAGTACCCAAGGGTTTTTTATTGGGCTGTTTACTGCTTACAATCTGTCTACCTAGACATTCATCTGGCGCACTGGCCCTCTGCGGAGGACACCCTGTGAGCTAAGAAGACTGGTCGGGTGCAACCCAATCTTTCTTTTAAGCCTCATGGCTAACTTCACAGCCTCACGGCTGGGTCTCGTCAACGCAACAGGCACCAGCTTCGACGCACTTTTTTTAAAAGTATTTTCAGGAGAAGTGCTTTCATCGTTCCGTAAGTCAACGGTGTTTGAAACTTTGCACACAGTTCGGACTATTAGTTCGGGCAAAAGTGCACAGTTCCCAATCATTGGTACTAGCTCAACTGCATATCACACACCGGGCACGCAGCTGACAGGCAATGCCATCAAGCATGCAGAAGCAACTGTGCTTATCGACGACAAGTTGGTGAGCAATGTTTTTGTTGCTGACATTGATGAGGCCAAGAACCATTACGACGTTCGCAGCCAATACTCAACTCAGATGGGCAACGCCCTGGCCTATACGTTCGACAAGAACGTGGCAGCCATGGTGGCCAAGGCTGCTCGCACCGGCACCAACTTCAACACTGACCTGCCAGGCGGTACTCAGATCAACATTGCTGCTGCTTCAAACGCAAAGGCAAACATCACTGGTGCTCAGCTAGCAACTGCTCTGTTCTCTGCAGCTCAGAAGCTAGACGAGAATGACGTACCCCCTGATTCGAGAGTCGCCGTATTAGCGCCTCGCGAATACTACAAATTGGTACAAGAGACCAACGTAATCAACCGCGATTGGGGCGGCCAAGGTGCATACGGAGACGGCAAAGTCTTCCGTGTTGCTGGCATTGACATTGTCATGTCCAACCACCTGCCTACCAGCAACCGCTCTGCTGCTACTGGGGAGAACAACTCCTACGCAGCAAACTTCACCAACAATGTTGGCCTTGTCTTTAACAAGCAAGCCGTCGGCACTGTGAAGTTGATGGACCTGAAGATGGAGCAGACAGGACAAGACGTCCATGCTCTTTATCAAGGTACATTCATGGTTGGATCCATGGCGCTAGGCACCGGAATCCTCCGTCCTGATTGCGCAATTGAGATCACATTCACTTGATTCAGTGGGGGCTTCGGCCCCCTCTTTTCTTTGCTAATTAACAATGGCACTAGCCCGCACCACATTCCTGGAAGCAGTGAACCGCGTCCTGCAAATGATGGGCGAGGCGCCGGTCAACAGTCTTACGGGTCAGTTCCCTACTGCCAAGCAAGCGCAAGACACAATCAACGACGTGAGCCGCAAGCTGCAGTCAGAGGGCTGGTCGTTTAACACCACACTGCAGCAAGCATTGCCACGCAACACAGGCAACGAGATTGATATGGGTCCAAGTGTTAGCCGTGTCGTGGTTGACCCATTGATCTACCCCGACGTGGATGTCACCATGCGCGGCGGCAGGTTGTATGACAGGAAGGCTGGCAAGTTCACGTTTACCGAGGATCTCAAAGGTGACGTGACTGCGTTGCTGGATTGGGACGATCTACCTGAGCACGCCCACCACTACATCACAATCAAAGCTGGGCGCCAGCTGCAAGAAGCCTTGCTGGGCAGCGCCGACTTGACCAAGATCAACCTAACGATGGAGGCAGAGGCGAAGAGCATTTTCCTGGAGGAAGAGACGACACGCAGCGAACACAACTTCTTGCGTGGCAACCCCAACCGCACCAGCGTGCTCAACACCTACATGCCTAGTCGTGCCCTGCAGCGCTTCTAGTTATGCCACTTGTCAGCAGCTCAATCCCCAACCTCATTAATGGGGTCAGCCAACAGCCGGCTGCGCTGCGATTGGCATCGCAAGCAGAGCAAGTTATTAACTGCATGCCAAGCCCAGTCGAAGGGCTGAAGAAGCGACCAGCGTCAGACCATGTCGCCAAGTTGTTTGCTGGCTCAGTTGCAAACAGCCCGCCGTACTGCCACATCGTTGACCGTGACGGCAGCATCCAGCACCTGCTGGTAATCCGTGACGGATCTATTAAGGTCTTTGCTTTGGACGGCACTGAGCGCACAGTCGCTACGCCTAACGGCACTGCCTACCTAGACGTCACAGGCAATCCGTCAGAGCAGTTCCGGCTGGCGTCCATTGCTGACACCACGTTCATCGTTAACCGCGAGAAGACGGTTGCCATGGACACGTCGAACTTGTCGACGAACTGGGGCACGAAGGGAATGATCTTTGTCAAAGCTGCCAACTACTCAACGACCTACAGCGTCACAGTTGCTGGCGTCACAAAGACGCATGCAACTAGCGCAACGGGAGCGCTGAGCACAATTGCAATTGCAACAGCTCTGCGAAATTCTTTAGCAGGCGATAGCAATCTCAACGCTTTTACTTTTACTCAAAACGATTTTGTTATTCGCGTAACTAAGAACGACGGGTCTGACTACACCATGTCTGCAAGCGATACGCGCAGCAGCACAGACATCAGCTCGATTAAGGGCACCGTGTCTGCCATTAACGACTTGCCTGCATCAGCAGAGCACGGGTTCAAAGTCAGGGTGCAGGGCTCAGCTGCCACCAGCTTTGACGATTACTACGTTGAGTTCGAAGCCAACGCTGGCAGTGGGTTTGGCCCTGGGGTGTGGCGGGAAACTGTTGCATCAAACATCCAATATCAATTTGACCGGGCCACCATGCCGCATGTGCTGGTGCGGGCTGCTAATAACACATTTACTTTCCAGCAATTTGCGTGGTCAGGACGCATTGCAGGCGACCTAGCTTCAGCGCCTAACCCAACGTTTGTCGGCAGTCAGGTAAAAAACGTCAACGTGTTTCGCAACCGTCTTGTCTTTCTGGCGGACGAAAACGTCATCATGTCGGCCGCTGATAACTACGACAGGTTCTTTCCAGAGACTGTGCAAACTGTTGTCGACAGCGACCCGATTGACCTGACGTCTGGCGGCACGTCAATCAACTTCCTAACCAGCAGCCTGGCGTTTGCCAACACGCTGCTGTTGTTTAGTGCTCACGGCCAGTTCAGGCTTGACACTGGCGCAACCACAGTGGGCACAGCACTCACGCCAAGGACTGCAACTGTCACAGCGATCACGACCTTTGACCAACTACAGACGGTTGATCCAGTTGGTGTTGGACGAACTGTTTACTTAGCTATTCCAAAAGGCACATCAAACACTGGGCTGCGCGAGTTCTTCCTGCCTGACGCATCTGGTCCTGTGCCGCTATCAGAGGAGGTATCGACGCCAGTGCCTAGGTTTGTGCCAGGCAATTTGATTTCGATCTCCGCGTCAGTCTCTGAAGAAGCGTTGGCAATGGTCAGCTCTGATCAATACCAACGGCTGTACCTATACAAGTTTTTCTTTCAGGATGACAACAAGCTGCAGTCAGCCTGGGGTTACTGGGAGATCAATGCCGGCGGCAAGATTGTTGGCACTGCTGTACTTGACAGCGATCTGTACCAAGTAATCGAGTACAGCGACGGCGTCTATTTACAGAAGACATCGCTGCGTCCAGAGAACGTAGACAACACAGCAGAGTTTGAGGTGCTGCTCGATCGCAAAACAACAGAGGCAAGCTGCAGTATTGCCGTCAACAATGCTGGCGGTCTTGGCGTGACGTCGACAATCACATTGCCGTACCCAATTGCAACTGCCAGCAAGACAGTGCTGGTTGGCCGCAAGGCGACAAGCAACACGATCGCCCATGGCCTGGTGCTTGAGCCAACAGCAGAAAGCCTGGCTGGTGGGGCTGGCGGCAACGGCACAATCACTGTGCGCGGCGACCTATCTAACGCCAAGTTTTTTGTAGGCGAAACCTACGAAATGCTGTACGAGTTCTCGACGCCATACGTCAAAGAAGAGCCACCGGGTGGTGGTGTGTCTGTGGCTGCAGGCCCGCGGCTACAACTCCGCACATGGACTGTGGTTTTTGATGACACGTCTACTTTTGAACTTCGTATTACGCCGCAGGGCCGTTCGGTAAACAAGTTTCCATTCAACGGAATAACAACAGGTAGTGGCAACCCAGTGCTGGGCAGCGCTTCACTGTCAACCAGCAGCTTCCGTGCGCCAGTGATGGCAAGAAACATAGACACTAAGATTGAGATATTCAGCGACAGTCCGATGCCATGCCGCGTGCAATCAGCAGAGTGGGAGGGCTGGTTGCAGAACAGGGCGCCGAGGATCTAGGCGAGGCGCATCAGCGAGCTACTCGCCCATCTGACTTGCGGCACCTGGCAGACAACATGCGCGCCAATGACGTGGCAGAAGTCATGGCGTGTTCTGGTTGCACGCCTGACCAGATGCTGCTTCATTGCTTTCTACACAGCGTGCCGTGCCGGACGATGGTCAGCAGGCATGGCCACGTCATGGGTATGTGGGGCGTCGTACCTGAAGCAAGTGGTGGCAGGGTGTGGATGCTGGGCACAGAAGGCATGGTTGACGACAAGCGTGACCGGCGGACCTTTCTGCGAAAATCAAAAGAGCAATTGCAGGAATTGTTTAGTGACTACAGCGTGCTGTTCAATGTGGTCGATGCCCGCAATACTGTTCACATCCGCTGGATAAAGCACATGGGTTTTACCTTTGTCGCTGAACACGCAGAATGGGGACCAGAAAAGCGGTTGTTCTACGAGTTTGTGAGGATCTGACTTATGTGTTCAGTTGTAGTTCCAATCGTTCTTGCCGTTGCACAAGCAGGCCTGGGCATCATGCAAGCCAGCGCCCAGGAGCAGGCGGCACGCGAGCAGGTTCGGTTTGCAAACCAGCAGGCAGAGCAGCAATTTCAGTTTGACCAACTGCAAACAGATGCAGCGCGCACTGCTGAACTGCAACGCGAATCACAGCGCGAAGAAGAGATTCGCCGCAACACGGAGTTGGCTCAAATCACACGAGCTAACGAGATTGCTGCAATTAACACTCGGTTCAGGCAGGAGCAGGAAGCTTCATCGCAAAAACAACAAGAGCAAGGCAGGCGATCATTAGAAGCAGCTGGCAAAATCAGGGCTCAGGGTCGCATTGGCAACAACGTTGACTTGTTGCTCGCTGACGTCAAGCGGCAGCAAGCGACGTTTGATTACTGGGACGGCAGAAACTTGGCATTTATTGGCAACGAGCTGCAAGCACGCAAGGATGTGGCACAAGGCAACTTTGCCAACCGCGTAGCTAATCAAAGCCCGTATCAGAAGAAAATGATCCTTGATCCGCTTGAGCCAATGAAGAGATCAATGCCTAGTTCGGCGCCATACCGACTAGCTGCGTTTGGCTCAGTGCTTTCTGCTGCGTCTAGTGGCGTCAATATGTATGCGGGTGGTGCAAATGCTGACGGAACTAACTTCTTCAAATGACTTCCTCAGTTCGCGGCCTTTTTGTAGGCGGCAAATCCAACAGCGGCAACACTCGTCGCACCAGTCAACGCACAGCACCTGTTGCCGAAAACCAGGGCGGCACTGCACCACTGCCGGATATTGATTTACCTGCCGAGCAGTTGTCGCCGCGAGCCTCTATGCAAGTGGCACAGCTGCAAGCGGAGAAGCAGGAGTACGTCAAAAATATTGAGTTTCCGCGTTACCAGCAAGATCCAAAACCTACAGGTATTGACGACCTGCAACGCTTAGCTCAATCGCTAGGAAATTTCAGCAACGATTTAGGCAACGTTGTTAAGGCTGGCGTTGGCTTAGAGCAATCCAACATTGCAGCGGCTAAGGCGCACGCAGAACAACTAGCCGCACAAGGCCAAGCTTTCGGCCCATTTGCTGACTATGCAGCGCTGGTGCGCCAACTTGAAAAAGCGTCGACGGACACGTCGCTAGCAGAACCAAGACGGCAGCAAGCAGAAACTTTGCTTGACGAAGTGCGAGCACGGGGCAACAGGATTAAGCCGTACATCACAAGCGAAGCCAGGATTCTTGGCGTACAACGCAACACCACGACTCTGGCTGCTGCGCAAAACAAAAATCCAATTGTCGGGCAAGACGAACTAGGCAATGATCTGTACCTCACAGATGTTTCGGCTGACGATTCGCGCTATTTGCAATGGGCAGATAACCATATTTTTGGGAACACCATCCTTACGCCAGCAGAACATGAGCGCGTTAAAGGAAATATTTCAGCAGCCAGGGTTAACGCTGCTAACTCTCACAACTCTCAAGTCGCAAAGCGCCAGCAAGAGCAATACGCCGCGTCGTTTCGTTCGCGTCTGTCACAGATCGGAGAAGAAGATGCAAAGTCAGCATTGTCGAGCGGCGTAATTGCTGCGCCAGAATCCAAGATTGATCGAATACAAACGATCATGGATGAACGGGCGTTTCTTGGCCTGCCAAGCGACATGCAGCAAGATTTATATAACGAGGCTTGGGATTTTTATTCGCAAGGATGGGCGACGGTTTACGAAGACGAAGGCCAGCAGCTGTCGGCAACTGCAGCTGTTGAGTTATTTGGAGAACTATATGTAGGTCCGTTGTCGGATCGCCGCAAAGCTGACGGCACGCCTAATGAAGCTTTGCGTTGGGTTAATACGCAAGATGCAGATTGGGCAGCAACGGCTGAGTTTGATCTATTAAATGATCAAGCGGAAAAACGCAGAGACAGGCGCGGTATCCAAGCGCAACAGATTTTGTTTGACACACGAGAAGACGTTGCTGAAATTCAGTCTTTACTGTCTAGCAAAAATCCAGAAACTGGAGAGTACGACCTTGCCTCGCGCAGGCTTGGCGTTGAAAAATACGAGCAGCTCAAAAAAAGCCTTGCAAGCAATACTGATTTAGATCAAAAAGTTGTGCGCACTGCAATTAGCGATCTCGATAAATTATTTGACAGTGTCTATGAAGTTGTTTACGGCGAGCAGTTAGACGAAAATTATTTACAAGCAGTTATGTTAACTGCTTTTGTTAAAGCAGGCAGCATGACTACGCCTGACTTTATACAAAGAATCTCAGACATGAAAGACAAGCGCGAGATACGCGAAGAAGATTACGAAAAGCTCATGGGCAAGTTGCCGTCAATTGTAAACAGTGACGCAAAATTGTCTAGCGCTTTTAAGACTGTTGAAACTGAACGCAAAAGGATTGAGGACAACATTAAAGCACTTGAAAAATCTGGCCTGTCTCCAACAGATTTACAGGTAGAAGCTCTCTATGAAGCGCGAGATGATTTGCTGCAACAGCAGGGGCAGCTTGTTGTTGATTACGTTGAAGGTAAAATTAAAACTGATGAAGAATTGCAAGAGCGCATATTGTCTATAGTGCCAACAGATCGTCAACAAGATCAAATAGTTGCGCTTGAAACATTTGAAGATTACAACAATTCCATACCAAGAATTAAGCCGTTAGAAAGCACGTCAGGCGTTGTGGACATGCAGCGCTATGACTCTGCGTTTCGCGGCAATACGGCAGAACGACAGCAGCAAATGCTTAAGCAGCACGAAGACGAGCAGCCAATCTTTCACGCAACGATGGCTGTCCGCCTAGGCATGTCATTAAAAGAAGGTGCACCAGTTGATGGGTACGACTTCAAAACAATCCAAGACAATTTGCCGCCTGGCATTTCACCTGGTGCCTTTATGGAGCGCGAGCTTTTGAAGGTGGCCGCACTTGCAGAGCGAGCTGGCGACCCACGCGCAGCTCAGTACAAACGACTTGCTAAAGAAATTGCTGATTACAAAGCGCCGCAAAAAGTTAGCTACGTTGCACCTGAGGCCATTAAAACTTTTGGCGCAAAAGCAAACCAAACCCTTAGTGCAATGCTTGATGTACTTCTTGGAGTTAGTCCTGCCGCTGCGCAGATGGTTCCATCACAAGCTGAGTACAGATTTGCTCCTCCACCAGGCCAGCAAAGTATTCCTAATTTGGTAAAAATTGCGCTGAGTGCAGGCTTTACCCCAGAAGAAGCTGCTATTGCCGCGGCCGTCAGCATGGCGGAAAGCAGTGGCAAGCCCGGCGCATTTAACCCAGACGCATCTACTGGCGACAAGTCCTATGGGTTATGGCAAATCAACATGCTTGGCGGCATGGGGCCAGAACGCCGCAAAGAATTTGGCCTTGGCAGAGACGAAGATCTGTGGAACCCCACAACCAATGCAATGGCGGCCCGCAAAATTTATTTGTCACAAGGTTGGGGAGCGTGGAGCGTTACTCGCTCATACAAAGGAGCGCCGCCTGCATACCTCCAATATCTACCCGAAGCGCGCAAGGCATTGCAGACTGTGCTCAAGACCAAGTAACGACACATGCCACTTAGCCTGGAAGAACTGCAGGGCCTGAGCTTCAGCAGTGAGCAGTCGCAGGAACCAGCACCGGTGGCGCCGGTTCAACAACTTGACGTTGTGCCATTCGGCGCAGAAGAGCCGGAAGAAGCAGCGTTAGCAGAGCCTGTTGCGGAAGAGCAGCAAGAAAGGCAGGAAGAGCAGCAGCCAAATTTGCTGCAGCGTGCAGCTGATTTGATTACAGGTGCCAACGACTCATTACTTGCAGACATCAATACAGCCGCGGCCGTTACAGCGGAAAGCGGGTTTGTTAGGCCTTTGTATAACCAGCTGTATGACCGCGTTGCAGAGAACCTTGGCCAAGGAGTTGGCGAAGAGCGCCGTGCAATTACAGGCTTTAACGAGGACGGCACATTTAAACAAGAAACGTATGTAGTTCCCGAACTGCAAGAGTTTGAGCCTGTGCCACCCATGTTTAAAGACGGCAACGTCAACATGGATTACATCGAGCACATAACTGCGCCTAACGAGCGCGGCTTGCGGCTTGGTTTGCTGCCAATGTTTACCGGCACAAAGCGCAAAGTCTTAGCCAAAGACGGCACGCTTAAAACTGTTCGGACTGACGCGCCGTTCCCTGTTGTTGGAGACGTTGAGCGTCTGTCAACTGGCAACGCGCTTGCTGACGCTGGGCTGGGAATGATTGGCCAGCTTGCGCAATTGCTGACGATCAACAGCTTTATGCGCTCTGCAGGCATGCCGCGCACTCCTGGCGCGCAAGCTCTTAACAAGATTGCAGCCAACCCACAGTCCAGTCGCTTGCAGCGTCTCGGTGCTACTGCGGCGCGGGAATCCATGGACCTGCTGCCAGCATCGCTGCTGCAACGTGAAATTAATAACCCATACCTAGAAGGCACAGGCGTCAGCGCGCTTGGCGACCTTGGCGTTTACTCAGCAAAAAATCTTTTTCCAGACAACCCAGACATTCAAAGCTTTGCCGAAAAGATTCAAGGCTATACAGATGCCCTGCGCATTAACCCAGACGACCCGTTAGATGTTGCCCGCGGCAAAGCGCTAGCTGATGAACTGGTGTTTATGGCGCCGCTTGGCGGCCTGCTTGGCACCACGTTTTCTGCGTTATCAAAGAATGGGATGCAGGGCTCTGCGTTCCGAGAGCTAAACCAAGAATTGCAAGAGGCATACGCCGACGCCGCCGGCAAACTCATCCTGGCCAACAAGGCGGAAGGTGTTGCTCGTGCAGCGCGGGAGGTGCCAGAAACGCCACCAGCAGAAACGCTTGCAGAGGAAGTGCGCGTTTATTCCGCAGCTGAGCGCAAGCTGGATCAAGTTCGACGTGCTGATGAGCTGCGCAAAAAACAAGGCTTGCAGCGAGGAGAGGCGACAGAGCAATTAACGACTGACCCTGATCGGCCACGGGTGCTGGGACCAGAAGAAGCGGATGCACTTGTAGAGCAGAAGACGCAAGAAGCTGTTGCCAGCGTGCAAAAGCTGCAAACCGTTGTTGCAAAAGCTGGGCAAATTGCAGAGCCGCAAGCGCGGCCTCAAGGCGTTGACCCGCAAGTTGCGACCTATCCAAAAGAAGAGATTTTTACAGCACCTAAACAGCTGCAATACAAGCTGAGCGGCATCGGCAAAGGCGGCTCAACTGGCAGCCTGGGCGACGTCAAAAGCTATGACCCTGATCTAGCTGGCGTCATGCTGGTGTGGCGAGACGTCGAAGGAGAACTTGGCCCGCCTGGCCGTGTTTACGCAGTGGACGGCCACAACCGCTTAGAGCTTGCTGAGCGCAGTGGATGGCAAGGCGGCATGAACGTCATGTTCATCAATGACGCTCCTAACGCTGCAGCTGCACGCATGAAGGGCGCGTTATCCAACATTGCCCATGGCAACGGCACGCCGATTGACGCTGCTAAAGCCATGCGTGACGGCAATCTTGGCGTCGAAGATCTGCGCGCTAAGAACTTGTCGATCAAAGCCAGTGTTGCCAATACTGCAATTGGCTTAAAAGGTTTGCCACAAGATTTGTTTGACCAAGTTATCGACGGCAAGATCTCACAAAGTGCTGGCGCAATTGTTGGTCGCAGCAGCCTGAATGCTCAAGTGCAACGCGAGCTAATTCAAGCCGCAAGAAAGAAAAAGTGGTCCGACGCAAAGCTACGAGAGGCCACGGCCATGAGCTTTGACACTGTTGTCGAGCAAGGAGTTGACGCAGGCATGCTGCCTGGCCTTGGTGATTTCACGTCGACTGATTTCAATAAGCGCATGGACGTGCGCATTGCTATTCGCGGCCATCACATGAACGTTCTGCGTGCAATGGGCGCAGTGACTAACAGCAAGCGCAGCGTCGAGCTGGAAAAAACTGGCAACGTGCTGGATTTTGAAGCCAGCGCAGCAGCAGAAGAGTCTGCCAAACGTGGCATCAGCATTTTTAACAAGGTCGCAGGCATGTCAGGCCCTGTGTCTGACTTGATCAGCGAGCTTGTAAGCCAAATCGGTCCTGGCAAATCTGCACAAAAGTTGGTCGAGCGCAACGCGCAACGCATTAACGAGGTTCTAGACAGCTACATCAAGAAAGACTTGGTGCCTGCGCAAGCAGCAAAAGATGTTGCAGCAAAAGATGCAGCAAAAGCTGACGCCGAAGACGCAATTTTGGAGTCAGAGGCAGAGGTGCCGCGGCCAATCATTGAAAAGAAAAAAGTGCAAGTTGCTGCAGCTGAGCGGTATGCACGCGACTTAATGAAAAAGTCTTTTGCTGCTGTGCCTGCGGACAAAGAGCAAGAGGTGTTTGAGTACCTAATGCGCCAATACATGGAGAAGGGTGCAATCACCAGCAACCCATTTCCTATCAACGCAAAGGCGGATCAGTTTCCTGACGCCAAAGTTGCCGAGCCAGAAGCATTACCCCTGGATGATGTGCCGCCCGAGCGGCCAATGCTGCCGGAAAATTTGCGCGGGCCAGTTGACAGCATGGCCTACAAGCAAGCTCGGATTGCCTACGAATCCGACATGGATGCTGCTGTTTACATCTACATCAACAACGCCCGTAAATCACGTCGCGGCGAAACAACCTCCGCAAGCTGGAAAAAATACGGCGAGTTTTTGAACGAACACGGCATACCAGAAGGCCGTCGATACAAAATTTTTGCGCAAATCAAAGAGCATCTTGATTCTGCGCTGGTTGGCAAAGGCAACTTGCGTGGCGCAGCTAACCGCGCAACAAAAGGCGTAGACGTAACTGTGCCTGACACCGGATTGTGGCGCGAAAGCGGTGCATTGATGATTGACTTGCCGCCTCTCAACAACATCGTTAACTACGGTCGCTTGGGCGAGGACTTTGCTGCGCGGCAGGGCATCACCATCCTCGATAACCCGCAGCTATCTACTGAGCTGATTGACGAGGTCTACAAAATTACCGGCATGACGCGGGTAAAGGTAAAAGATCAAATTGAGTACGTCTTGTCGGAGTCGCAGGCCGCGCAGTACGGCAGACAGCCAGGCGAAACAGGCGTTGCCCGCGGCATGTACCTCGCTGGTCCGCGTGAAGCTGACGACTTAATTGTGCTGTCGATGTTTGACTCATCTGGCAACCCGACTCTGTTTACCAAAGCGTTACAGACAATTCACCACGAGGCGTTTCACCGCCTGATGAAGCGTCACTTCACTAAGGCTGAAATTGCTGTGATGAAAGACGCCCAGGGCGAGATTGCGCAAATTGCCATGAAGGTCATACCTGAGCTTGCAGCTGATATTGAGGCTGGTCGTTTGGACTTTGAAGAGCTTGCCGCTAACGCATTTATGGGCATGGGCTTGCGCCCTGGCTTGTTCAAAGGCGTGACTTGGGCAGAGCCAATGAAGAAAGCTCGCAAGATGCTTGATGCCACTCGCAACTTCTTGCTTGGCCGCGGCTTCCGAACATGGGACGACGTCTTTGAAAGCGCCTATGCAGGTGATTTTGCTGGCAGGGCAAAAGCAGCAGCGGACGGGGAAATGGGCATGCCGACTGTGCGCTACAGCATCGACGACGTCGACCCTGAAGAAATGGCCAAGGGGATTCTGGGCAAATACGGCGATTACGAAGCGCGCATTGCCAGCGGCGACATGACCGTCGAAGACGCTTTAGCCAACGAGATACGCCGTGGCATTAGCCGCAGCGGCAAAACTAAATACGTCTCTAAATCAGGCGAAGAGCACGCTGCGTTTTTTGCTGCTGTGCGCGATTCCGTGACTCAGAACATGGAAAAGCTGACAGGCATCCGCAAATACGACGCTGACAAAAACATGGCTGAGGCGATGAGTTACATCGCTGACGCCGGAGCAGATGCTGGCGAAGCGCTTGAGTTTTACAAGCGTCTGTCAAACAGCAGCCTGCCGGGCAGCAGCGAAGTACAGGCTGGCTTTGCTGCAATTCGGTTTATCGGCGACGTTCACAACAATTCAGCGCGTCAATTTTCAATTGCATACGAACAAGCCGAACTTGCGGAAGGTAAAAACGAACAATTCCAAGGACTTGTTGCTGCTGTCAGTGACATGCTTGCGTACAGAGTTGAGTTGCGCCGCCAGTTGCGCAACTCGTCTCACAAGATGTTGCAAATGCAAGACGAAATTGAAACTGCTGGCCTCTCGGTAACGTCTCTTTCTATGCCGCGAGATACAAAATTGCGCATAAATCTTCCAGAAAAAGAAGTAGAGCAACTCATGAGCGAAGGTTTTGGCTCCATGCCTGCAAAACCTGGTCTGATGGGCGACGGAATTTATATGACGTCTGACTTGTCACAGAATTTGGAGTGGGGCAACAGTCAAATCACAGGTGAGCTGAACTCAGACATAAAGATTTTGGACACAATTGCAATGGATAAAAGCATTGGCGACTTGCTGTATGACCTTGGCCTTGGTCCGATGAAGAAAAAAGGCAAGACATTTACGTTGTCAGACGCACAACGCGAAGGCTTGCAAGATTATGCACAGCGCCAAGGGTTTGCTGGTATTCGCTACGACAGCAATTACACGACAACATCTACGCCAAATGATGAAATATTTATTTTTAATGAGGCAAAAGCAAATTTAATTGCGCAAACGGACAACGCAGTTGATCCACGAGCGCAGCAAATTGCAGATGCTGCAAAAGAAAATTCAGATCAAATATTTGCAGAGCCGTACACAATGGTTGAAAACATTGCTGACAATTTAATTGACGCAATAAGCAGCGGCAAAAACAACATTGAAACAGAGCGCTTAGCGGAAGCCTTAATAGCTATTGCAAGATCGGAAGTTGCTGAGCAACTGCACATGGTCGACATTTTGACCGAATCAAAAAATCGTCAAGGCACGGCAGATATGTTCTTTGACGCATATCGCGGTGGCATTTTATTTAGCGGTCAAACATGGCAAAAGATGGGCATGGGCACAGCGGTTCGTGCTCTTGCCATGCCTTACTCAGAGGCAAGTGGCCATTTAATGGAGGGCGGCGCAAAGCTTCTTGCAGGATCTGTAGGCGACAAACGCATGTTGAGCACAGCTCGCTACAGCTTTGCAAAAGCTGTTGCAGCCCCCATGAAACACGCTTTCTATTTGGCGCACTTGCCTATGGCATTGCGTATGGGACTTAGCGCAGTTAGGCACAACACAACGCTTGGTCGCGTAGGCCCAGGCACTGGGTTTGACCAAGCCGGCGGCACATTTGCGCAAGGTGGCATTGCGCGCCACATAGAAACAAAGCCAACAGGCGACCCTGTTCACAACGCTGCTTATTACCTGCTGTCTCCTTTCCGCCAAGGCGGGCGTATTTCAGCAAGCATTGACACCTTCTTTAGCTACCTAGCAGGTCCAACAGAAAAGTTGTACGCAAATTTTGAAACTGCGTTTTTAGAACAAATTTCTAAAGGCGGGAGCGTAGACACTGCATTTAATTTTGCTTTTTCAGAAGCACAACGCCGCAGCAAAAAAGAATTTGCTGATCTTATTATTGACGGCAATGTAATTAAAAATGGAATTATGACGCCAGAGCACGTACAAGAAACTCTTAATTACCTTAACTTTTCAGATCCGCTTAAAATTACACGCAAAGACGTTGGCGTTCGCACTTACAAGCAGGGCTTAAATGTTGCACGCCGAGAAGGACTTACCGACCCAGTTGACATTCACAACAGAGCAGTAGAGCACAACGAAGAAGTTACGCCTATTAAAACACTTATCGCTGGCGGCAAAGTTGCTGGACGCAATTTTCCTGGCATGAATTACTTGTCAGGCGGGCACGTTTACCACAACCTGCACAAAGAAGCGGTTGGAAAGTTTACTATTCCTATTCTCAAAACGCCTATAAATATTTGGAAAGCGCACAACCGCGGATTGTTCCCGGCCAATCTGACAACAGACACTTGGTACAAGGATCTTGTAAGCGAAAACCCTTCGACACGCGCCAAGGCGGCTGGTGAAATTGCTACTACTTCTGCAATCTTTACGGCGCTTGGCAGCCTTGTAGACGACGGCGCAATGATTGTGACTGGACCTAATCCAGTTAACTACAGAAGGCGCGCTAACGACGAAATGGTGCGTAACCCGCCCTACTCAGTTGCCTTTAGGCAAGAAAACGGCAGCTATTCCGATTGGTACAACATTGAAGCTATTGATGTTTTAGCAAGCTTTGTCTCCGTGCATGCAGCATTGCGCGAAAAGAAAGCGTTTATGACGCAAGAAGAGATCGAAGGCGACGTATGCGCAGGTATTTTGTGCCTCAACTCGGCAATGCGCGACCTTGGCGTTTTCGGCCGCGTCAATTTTATTGACCCTGTTAACCGCAACATGCTTGGCGGTGTCCGGGAAATTATTGAACTGGTTTCTCGTGTGCTGCCAGAAGAGGAAGGCCAGCACTCAACCAGCGTTGGCGACTCGTTGCGCAGATTTGTAACCCGCAAGGCAAGTAGCTTGCCTCCTGCGTTTATCCGCAACATCAAGGCAGACGCCACTGAAATGCGATATGGGCCAACAGGGCCAGGAATTGTTCCAAGGTCGCTGCCAGAGCATGTTCAAGTTTTCTTGACCAACTTGGACGAATCGTTTGCATCGCAAGGATTAACAGCTGGCGACAAAGAATACGTTTACTTGGACCCAATTACTGCTTACCCCGTTTACAAGGCGAACAGCCCAGACCTGTGGGAAGCGCACGAAGACGACCAGCGGTGGGTAATGGCTGTGCTGACACAGTTCACGCCGCATGCTGGCTTTAGAACAATGCCTCAACGGCAAGGCATGCCGATCCATGAAGAAATTGCAAGGCTGCAGCGTCACAACCCACGGCCACTTGTCTTTTTGACACGTCGCAACCTCAGCTTTGAGGAGATGGAAAACGGCAAAACTAAGAGCTACAACCTTGCTGATTACGAGGCACGTGGCTTGCGCGTTACAAACACAGACGTCAACCAAATCAAGACCATTTTGGCTAATGAAATCAAGATCAATGGCGTAGGTGTTGAGGCTGCATTGACACGAATTATTAGGGAAAGCCCTGAGTACAACGCAATTGGCACCTATCGAATAGAGCAAGTACCAGGCGGAAAGCCACAGCAGCGGCGCGCTTTGATGCTTACCAAGGAATACGCCAAGTATCGAAAACTTGCTGTTGCTAGGTGGCTGGCAAAAGAAGACGGCCGCGGCGAGCTTTTCTTAAAAGCGCACGAAGAATTCAAAGCCGAAGCGCAAGAGTCGTCTCTTGTCTACAACCAGCGGCTGCAATTTCAGCAGCAAGTGCGCAGAGACCGCCTGCAGCGCTTAGAGCAAGACGAGCAAGCTCAAGCGGCACCTAGCGATGAGGGGCGCGTCGTGCAAGATATTGGTAGTTTTACTAGAGCAATCGGGAGCCAGTAATGCCGTTCGCAGAGGACTCGTACACGGGCAATGGCTCCACCAAGGAGTTCAATATCTCCTTTGCGTACATCTTGGAGAGTCACATTGAAGTGGCTCTCAACGAGGTTTTAACTACGGCGTTCACGGTCGACACGTCAACCAGCCCTAAGAAGGTGGTGATGAACACGCTGGGGTCAGAAACCTCAACGCAAACGACTACAGGCGCTCCAAAGGCTGGCGTCAACGTTGTGGTGCAACGGAACTCAAGCCTTAACGCTGCACTGGTTGACTACACCGACGGGTCGACTCTGATTGCAGACGATCTTGATAAGTCAAATAAACAATTCTTGTTTCTGCTGCAGGAGCAGGACGACGAGCAGGCGGCAAACATTCAGTCAACGCTTGCAGGGCAAGACGCTCAGAACAAAAAAATTATCAACGTTGCGGACCCGACCGCAGCTCAGCACGCAGCAACCAAGAACTACGTCGACACTGGTTTCCAGCCGCTTGATGCTGAGCTAACTGAGCTGGCAACCATGTCGTCTGGCACTGCCGGCGCACTGGCAGACCTGACACAAGCAGAGACACAGATCCTTGATGGCGCAACCGTCAGCACGTCGGAGCTAAATACGCTTGATGGAATCACTGCGTCTACGTCAGAACTCAACAAATTAGATGGCGTCACTGCCAGCACAGCTGAGTTAAACAAGCTGGACGGGGTTACAGCAAGCACTGCTGAACTCAACATTGTTGACGGTGTTACTGCTACTGCCGCTGAGATCAATGCGCTTGACGGGATCACTGCGTCTACTGCCGAGCTGAACAAGCTGGATGGCGTCACTGCATCGACGGCTGAGATCAACCTGCTGGATGGCGTCACTGCCACAACAGCAGAGCTGAACTTTGTCGACGGTGTCACTTCTGCAATTCAGAACCAGATCAACGGCAAGCAGCCGCTGGACTCTGAACTGACAGAGCTGGCCACCATGCCAGCAACTACAGCATCTGCCCTTGCTGATCTAACTCAGGCAGAAGTGCAAGTGCTTGATGGTGCCACCCTCAGCACTACAGAGCTGAACAAGTTAGACGGTGTTACGTCGACGACAGCTGAGATCAACGTCCTAGATGGCGTCACTGCCAGCACTACCGAGCTAAATGTCACCGATGGATTGACTGCATCAACGGCTGAAATCAATCAGCTGGACGGCAAGACAGTTAGCAGCACGCTGACACCAGCCAACACCAACGACATTCCGACCAGCTCGGCAGTCAACACGTTTGTGTCTGGCTTGCTTAATGCCTTGGGCGGCTTTGTCGCCATCGCAAACGAGGTCAGCTTCCCGACAACCAACCCTGACCCCAGCGATAACGCGGGCACGGTGGTGTCAATTGCTGATGCCGGTGGCGTTGTAGTTGATGCCAGCGGAGTAAGCGCTACTGGTCGGACTACCGGCAACGTCACGGTCACAATCAATGGCTTTCCTAGCAGCCTGCATAGCACCACCCTGGGCGCTGGCCTGGGCCTGCAAGTACAGACAACAAGCACACTCAACACTTACACCTATCACAAACTCATTGCCAAAGAAGCTGACGTCAAACAGCTGAGCGATGACATCAATGATTTCCAAGCGCGGTATCGCGTGTCGGCTAATGCGCCAACCACGGATCTAGACGAAGGCGATCTCTGGTACGACACCACTGCCAACAAGATGAAGGTGTACGACACCGCAACATCTGCATGGAAAGAGGTTCAGTCTGTCGGCAACTTCTTTATCAACACACTGTCGTCGTCAAGCGCTACGGGCGGTGGGTCTGCCACATTTAACGGCAGTGCTTATCGGTTCACCCTTAGCAACGCTGGCGCTAACGCCCAGCAAATGCTGGTCAGTGTTAATGGCGTTATCCAAAAGCCAAACAGCGGCACAAGCCAGCCATCAGAAGGCTTTGCGATTAACAACAACGACATCATCTTTGCTGCTGCACCTGCGTCTGGTGCAAGTCAGTTCATTGTCACGATTGGATCAACAGTAAATATTGGTCAGCCAAGCAACAACACTGTTGACACATCGGAGCTAGTCGATGGTGCTGTTACTAACGCCAAGGTAAGCAGTAGTGCTGCAATTGCGTCTTCTAAACTTGCCAAACCTATCGACTTTGCTGACAACGAAAAAGCACGGTTTGGCACCGGCAATGATTTAGAAATTTATCACGATGGCAGTCATTCTTATGTTCTCGATAATGGCACAGGAGATCTTAGATTAGCCTCAAATGGTGTCACAGCAATTACAAAAGGCGACTCAGAAATGTGTGCCGGCTTTAATGTAGACGGAGCAGTAGAACTTTATTACGACAACGCTAAAAAGCTTGAAACCAAATCAGACGGCATCGACGTAACCGGCGAAGTCCAGTGCGACAGCTTGGATGTTGATGGAGCTGCTGAGATTAGTGTCCCTGGCAACTCCAGCGCTTTAGTCGTTAAACAATCAGGAGTCAGCGCTGAATACATTACTCTTTACGCAGCATCTGGGGGTGGCGGTCAAGTCTTTGTCAAAGATGGTTCTGGAACTTCAAAGATTCAACTACTGGGATCTGATGGCAGCGCCACGTTTGCTGGTCAAGTAGCAGCAGTCGCCAACAACGCATCTGGAACCGAGTCAGCTATTAAAGCAGTACAAATTAATGCAAATGGTTATGCGTTGTGGGTTGGCAGTGGTGAAAGTACCAGGACTGCTTATATCCTGCCCAACGGCTCGGCCACGTTTGCATCTACAATTACTGCTGGCAATGAATCATCAACAGGAACAAACATATTTGCAAGTGGCAGTGCTCAAGGTATTGTTGGAGGAACTCAAAAGTGGTACTTGGGAACAGACGGCAGCGCCACGTTTGCTAGCACAATAATTTCAGGAGGTGACGCCTCAGGAGGGGCTAATACTGGATCGAGAATAGACGGAGGGAGTGGATTCTCTGCCTCTATGAATAATTCAACTTCGCTTATATATAGAGGTTATACGACCGGCTCTTCAACACCTTCCTTCTCCGTTCAAGCAAGCGGAAACGCATCTTTTTCGGGTAACATCACGGCTGGTAACGTCTCTGACATCAAGTTTAAAGAGAACATTACTGATGCAAAACCACAGCTTGCAGATGCAGTAGCTCTTGGCTCACAACTTAAAAACTGGGATTGGAAGGATGACGCACCACTTAACGAAGAATTACGTGCAAAACGTTTTCTTGGTTTAGTTGCACAAGAAGCTGAGAAGGTTTGTCCTGGATTAACTTATACCGTATCTCGTACCAAGCAAGGTGCAGAGCTAACACCTGAAGCTACTGACGAAGAAGGTAACGTCACACCTGCAACCTACGAAGAGTTAGATGACAGCTACAAGGCTATCAACCATGACATCCTTGTGATGAAGTTATTGGGTGCAGTGGCTGAACAGAACACCCAAATTGAAACTTTAAAAACACAAAACGCCTCCCTTGAGGCCAGACTTACAATCCTTGAAGGAGCTTCCTGACCATGGCACTTACACAAATCACAACTGGCGGCGTCGATGAAAACATCAACATCGACAGTAATACTCTGAAAGTTGACGGTACTAATAACCGGGTTGGAATTGGGACGGCGGCGCCTTCAACAAAGCTGCATTTAAATTCAACCGCTGGTATAGCTACACGTATTGAAAGCACTGGAACAAGCGGCGATACAATATTAAATCTAAAAGGCAATGTAAATAATTGGGAATTAACAGCGCCTAATTCTTCCTCTGTTTATGGCTTCTACATTAAAGACGTAGCCAATAGCCGTATTCCGTTGTTTATCGACGGCTCGGGTAATGTTGGAATTGGAACAAGTCCTGACGTAAGACTTCATGTTGCTGATACTTCTAGTGGTTCAAGTGCTTACATTGCTGAATTTGAAAATCTTGGCACAGCTAATAATACTGGATGTCAATTACTTCTTAGAACACAAGCTGGCAGCACAAATACTGACGCATATATTGAATCTCAAGGCATTTCAGGCGGCAATTCAGTTTTAAAGTTTGCTACTGAAGGTTCTGGCACTTTGGCCGAGCGCCTACGAATCGACAGCTCGGGCAACTTGGGCGTGGGCACTGACAGTCCCAGCACTTTATTAGACGTTAGAGGCGAAATTTCTGTTGCATATAACGCTAATTATGGCATTCGTTTTTACAATCAAACTAGAAACAATTGGTCAAGTATTGGCAATAATATTCCTGGAGGATCGTCAGCCGCAAACATGGTTTTTAAGGACTCAACTGGCGAAGTTATGCGTCTAGCCGGGGGCAGGCTGTTGGTGGGGACGACTACTGCTAATGCAGCACCTCTAACAGTAGCTGGAACAACTGAGGCTTTAGGATCTAAGTTTAGGGCTGTATTTGGCGACGGATATATAGACGCAGATAGCGGCAGGGTATTTGGTGGTAATCCTGCAGAAGTTCAAATTCAAACCGCTACAAACAATCGACCTGCTGTTCTGAGTCTTGGTGGTCCTCAAGGCACAAGTGAAGGTCTCGGGATAATTAATTTCTTCAACTCAGGTAATGGTGACGATCACAGATCTCGTGCATTGATTGCTGCAGTTCAAGAAGGAAGTAACTCAAATCAAGGTGCAGCTTTGCGGTTTTACACTGCTGCCGATGGTGGATCGAGCCCTACGGAGCGATTTAAAATCGACAGCTTAGGTAGGATTGATCATTTTTCTAGTGACGGAAATGGTTATGACTTGCATCACGCTGAAACAGGCTCTACTGATGTAGCTTTTGCGCTTAAAAATGGTGCAACTGACCTTGATACAGGGACAGTTGTATTTA
>Ga0181394_1000278_pt1 | contig 23009 bp, 17 predicted proteins | sample 17SPOviralmetaG_FD_130123 | JGI IMG/M metagenome (GOLD analysis project Ga0181394, IMG submission 130123) | Marine viral communities from the oligotrophic San Pedro Time Series (SPOT) site, San Pedro Channel, CA, USA - 17 SPOT_SRF_2010-11-23 | ecosystem: Environmental > Aquatic > Marine > Strait...
ATAAAAAGGTAAAACAAATTGCTATAGTATCTCTCACAAAAAAATAAATTAAAAATAAAAATATTGCTAATATTATTTGTTGTAAATTTAAATTTTTTTCATTATAATAAAATATATATTTCTCACCACAGCTCTTTTTTAACAAATTAATAAATGCTATATTATTCACTTCTTGTAGGGCTAAAATATCAAAATTACTATTTTTAATATTATCTATAATTTTTTTTAATCGATTTTGACTATATAATACAGAAAATCCATAAGAGAGACCATTAAATATATTCCAAGTACATACTGATAAATTATTATTCATTAGTATTTATTTTATATAAATTTATTTATTTAAACAAATAAATTTATTTCTTAGATTTTTTTGATTTTCTAGATTTTCTTGATTTTTTTGTTTTTTTATTTTTCTTTTTTGATTTTTTTTTTCCTCCAGAAGCACTCTTAATATCTCTTGTTCTTGATAAACCAGGTGACATAATATAATTATCTAGATTAATGGTTTTATCACTAGACTTTTTAAGCTGTTCTCCTTGAGTTTTTAAAATATTAGATATTTTATCTTGTTCTTCAGCAACCTCATCAATTTCATCAGTTAATTTTTCTGTTGTAGTTTTTAATTTTGATAATTCTCTAGTTAGAGGTTCTAAAAGAGCAGGTTTTGATACATCTTCACTCTGTAATTTATCTTTCAAACTATTTATTTGTGTTTCCATTTTTTGATTAGTATCTTTACTTAAATCTCTTAATTGTTGACTACCTTTACCTAAATGTTGTGCTACTTTTGATGAAAAGTTGGAAAAATGTTTTCCAATATGAGTTTTAAAGCAGTCTTGAAAAGTAGGCTCTCCTCCCCTTAATGATCTTTTTTTCTTTTTACTATATGATTTTTTTGTTCTCATTATATAATTTACAAATATTATTTATCTTTTTTTATTTTTTTTACTTTTTCTCTTTTTTTTTGTTTTTCTCTTTTTTTTACCTCCTTGTTTACCAGCATTTTTATACGCAGCTCTACATTGACTTTTTGCCTCTTTAAATTGTTCTTGTGCAGTTTTTTGACATTCTTGATAATCTAAATCTTTCTGCTCTTTGCAACCAGTTAAAAATCCAAATACACCACATTTTTTTTCACCTTGACTTGCTGGTTTAGCTACTGATTCCGATTCTTTTTCAACACTAGATTCAGGTTCAACTCCTCGCCCAGACTCTTCTTCAGCTTCAGGTTCAGCTTCAGGTTCAGCTTCAGTTTCAGCTTGAGTTTCAGCTTCAGTTTCACCTTCACTCATTTCTCCCGTTTCTTGTTCCTCATTTTCAGTGTCAGCTCCACCTACGTAACCGCCACCTCTTTTTCTACTTTTTCTCCTTTTTTTCATTGATCTTCTTTTTCTTCTTCTACCTCCAGTTAATAATTCATTTAACGGTTTCGCTTCTTGCATTGGTGGTAAGTTAGAAGAATCATTAATCATTTGATTGACACCACCTAAGGTACTATTTAAACCTTGTAATTGTTCTCCAGTAGACTTAAGAGCAGATTGTACTTGATCCATAAATCCATTAGGTTTTGTCATTGTAGTTGTTAATTTATCTATAGATTGATTTAATCTTTGAAGTTTTTCATCACTTGTAGGCTGATTTTCTCCTCCTTTTTGATGTTTTATACTTTTTCTATGTCTTCTTTTTTTCATTTTTCTAGTCTTTCTTTTTCTACCTCCTAATTTATTTTCAATATCCTGTACTCCCTCACCCGCACGAGATGTTAACTGACTTGCTTTTCCTTTTAATTTACTTCCCATTGAAGTAAATGCATTGCCAACCGAGTGCGCTGCTTTTCCAAGATGATTACCTGCTTCATCTGCAGCATTTTTTACCTTATTTCCAAGGTTTCCAATTTCATCTGTGATACCAGCACCTTTTTTTGATAATCTACTTCTTCTATGTCTATTTATTTTTTTAGAATAACGCATATATATTATATTTATATAATTTAATTAAATTATATAATTATAAAATTATATATATATAATTATAAATGAACCAATCAACACAATCATCACCCCTAAATCCTGATGTATTAAAAAAAATTAAAATCGCCCAAAATCCTATCAATAATATTCCCTACCAAAATACAAATACAGCTAAATTTTTGTTCCAAAATACAAATGGTTTATTTCCTAATACTTTAAATAGTGAGGCCGAGTCAAATGATTATATTCTATGTTTTTTAATTATTGCAGGAATTGTTGAGTTACTTTTAAATGATTCTATATTTCCAGATTATCCTTATTCAACCATTAATGTAAATGAAAATAACATATTTTTAGATGATACATTAAAACAACAATGGAATACTTTATCTTTTTCTTATAAACTTAGTATTTTTAATCAAATATTTTTTTTTGATACAGATAATGATACGTTAGATAGAGAGCTAACCAGTGTTGATACAAATATATCTCTCGGCGGCCAATCAAATAAATTTAGAGGAGGAGGTCCATCTGAAGATTTAAATACTTTTATACAGCAAAAAGCACAATTAGAGAGAGAAGCTAGTGAATTAAATAAAGAAATAGTATCAATAAAAAGTGAGATTTCTACTGCTAGAAATGAGAAAGCCACATCAGATTCTACTTATGAATCAGCATTGAATGAAATAAAAATTAGAGAAACCACAGATCCATTAAACGAAAAATTAATTATTAAACAAGAAGAAATGGATAGATTTCTCATTTTTCAATTAAAAGAAATTGATAATTTCTTAAACAAATACCCACCAGATCAAGCTTCAATTTATCCTATGATTCAAGCCTACTATAACGATAATAATTTAACTGCATTCAAAAATACTTTATTAGAAAAAATCCAAATTAATAAAGATGATGCTATGGAACTTTTATCAAAAGAATTAGAAAAAGGAGATGGAAAAGTTCCTAACATTAATCAAATAAAAAAATTAGTTTCCTTATTAAAAGCTTCTACTGAAAATCTCTCAGAATATCCTCCCGAAATTCAAGAATTATTTGATAAAGCTAATTTATTAATAGCTAAATTTAATTCAGTCCAACCTCTTGAGGTCGAAAAGGATGATAGTCCTTATGAGAAGATAGCGAGTAATTATCCAGAAGATATCCAAACAACTATAGATATAACTGATAAAGCTAATAGAGAAAATCCTAAATTTGTTGAAAATAAAGAATTTAGTGATACAAAAACTAAAAGTTCAATTAGATCAATAGAACAACAAGATAGATTTAAAGAAAATCTTGAAAAAGTTATAAATTCAAAAGATAAAAATGGTTTAATTAATCCAGATATATATCCAGTAATCGAAGAAATGAAAACTAATGAATATTTGACAATTGATAAAGACATAAAAACATTAACTAAATCAGAGATTTTAAATAATATATTAAGTATTTTAGTTAATAATCTAAAAACAGCAGAAGATTTAAAACCTTCTGAAAAAAGTCTTTTTGAAAGTTCAATTAAAAAAATAGAAGATAGTGGTTTAATTAAAGTTAAAGATATTTCCCAAACATATTTAAATTCAGAACTACCATCAGATAGTAAAACTATAGAGCAAGGTAAACAGAGACGTGAAGAATCTAGAAGATTAGGAAAAGAACAAAATCTAGAAGATATAAAACAAAAAATATTAGATTACAGAACAAGAAATAATGGAACTATTGTTTCAAATGATAAGATTATGCAGAAAATAGATTTTAAAGATAGATACTCTTTACCTTTGAATTTTATAAAATTATTAAGTTTAGTTTTTAATATACCAGAAACAGTAATTGGATTACAAGAAATTTCACAAAAAAGACCTAATAATAATATAAAGTATAGTGAGTTATTTACATTAATTCCTAGAATTACAAATACATTAGTATTAATTATAGCCAGATTTGAAGAAAATTCTGATTTAATTAATAGATTAATTGATCCTTCTAATCAAGAGGATGATTATTTAAATTTACCATCACCCCCACCCGACGCACCATCCGACGTACCATCCGACGTACCATCCGCACAAAGTCAACCCCCTGATGATTTGGATGCTGAACTAGATCAAAGACTTGCTAATTTAAGAAGAACAGGAGGAGGCCCTGGTGATAGAAGTGCAAATCAATTAGTATCTATTCAAAAAATATACACATTAATCTATTATGTAAATTTTCAAATAAAGAATATCTTAATTAATAATCCAGAATTAAATACTGATATGGATAAAATAAATTACCAAAATATTAAAAGACAAAGGGTATTAATGGAAATTAGCAAAAATATTAATAAAGGTGGTAAAATTGAGATACCAAATATATTATTAGGTTATCCAAAAAATTTCATAGATGAAAAAGGAACTCTGAATAATGGACGAAGCGAACAAGTGCTTAATGAAGATCTAGATAAACGCTTACGAGCTTTACAATCGGGTGGTACTCCAGAAGAAATTAATAATCTTGAAGATAAATTTACAGAAATTATGGAAAAAATAAATCCAAATTATTTAAATTTAATAATTAATGCTAATAATATTTTAACTAATAGATTAGATATAAAAATATGGCAATCAATTTATATGTCTTCTGAGATAATAGAAAAAATAAAAGAATTTCAAATATATCCACTTTCAAATTTTAACCAAGAATTACAGGGTATGATAAATGAACCATATATGGAGGCAATTAAAAATAACTTATCAAAGCAATTATTTACTATAGATATTCCAAACAATCCATTAAACATTAAGAAAGTATCAAATATTAAACAAAGATTATTTGGAATGCAGGGGGGAAGTGATGAAGAAATTATTATGGAAGGAGGAGCTAACCAAATATCTGGAAAAGATTTAATTAATTATGTAACTGAAAAAATTCAAAACAATCCTCTGTTAGAAATGAAATGTATTTATACTATTTTTAAATTAATCTCTTCTTTTTATGATTATAAAAGTAAATTAATAGGATCTATATTTAATATTAACATCGAAAATTTATCTCACAGTAAACCTGATTTATATTATCAATCCCAAATAAATAAACCATTACCAGCTCTCCCAAAAACTCTGCCAATACCAGTCGCTCAGCCAGTCGCCACACCAGTCGGCACACCAGTCACCATGCCAGTCGCCACTCAAAGACCAGCTAAATCATTGTCACAGACCTTCAGAGATAGTTATACAAGTACTTATAATGCTATTCGCCCAAAGCTTGGGCCTATGAGAAAAAAAGCGCAGCCTGAAACAAAACAAAAATTACCAACGCAACCAGAAGTAGATGAGAGATTTACTAATCCAGATTATAGTAGATATGCAGAAAGAGGAATAGGAGGAGGTTTAGATCAGGAAAACCCAAATTCTTTTGAAACATTAGATTATATAAATTCCTCAATTGATAATGATACATTAGAAATTTTAAAAGTATATTTTGAATATATATATTGTTTATACTTCCAAAATCCTAATAATGAATTGTTAAAAGATTTAATTAATATAGTATTGATTCAAAATTTAGAATTAGATGAGAATGAGATTAAAACATTATTAAATAAATATACAGAATTTAATTCATTACATTCTATTTACAATAATATAATTGAAAATACCAAAGGTTCTGTAACACTACATCAAAGAATATTTGGTAAAAGTAAAACTACATCAAGTATTCCTCCATCAATTACACCATTAGCAAAAGCCCCATCACCAGAATCTCCACAGTCTAGTCAGCCAGTGCCTTATACAGATTATGGTAAATTTGGATATGGAGGAGGATTAATAGGTGGATCTAATATGAATAATAGATGGTTTGAAGCTGCATTAAATACAACAAATAAAGATAATGTAATACCTAGTATACAAAAAATGTCAGGAGCACAGGGTGGTTTAGATGTAGAAGGAAGATTAGATGGTACTATAAATACTCTATCTAATAAAATAGATTCTAATTAATTTTTCATTAAATTTTTATTAAAAAATAAATCAAATAAAAGAATATTAGATTATAGAATGTAATTTTTTAAATATTTAATAAAAGTATTTAAAAAATGTAATATTGTTCTTTAAGTCCTTTTAAAAAAATATATATTATAAATAGTGAAAAATATGATTTTAGACGATAATGGTCTGTTTTTTAAAAAAAATAATAGGATTTTTTTAAAAATTTTGAAAAAAAAATTTAGATTTTAAAATCCATTTTTCAAAAAAAAAGAGAGAAAATTTTTTAAAAATACAAAATAAAATCCTCAAAATTTCTATTTTTTTTATTTTAAACCATAATGCTCTAAAAATAAAAATAATGTAAAAAAATCTGTTACGATAAAAAAATTATTAAAATTTGTAAAAAAATGAGGGACCTTTTTGGGTAAGTATTTTTGACTTACAAAAAAGGTCCCCGATTTTTCATTGGAATTTTTAAACCAAAATTAAGAACATTATGATAATAAAAAAAACTCATTAAATAAAAATTATTGAGACTGAGAGACCTTTTTACTTACTTTTGACTTACCCAAAAAGGTCCCTCAGTCAGAGGAAAGAAAATATACAACAATATTTTAAAGCATAAAAGGTAGTAAAAATTTAATAATAATTATACATTTGAGACGTATTTTAAGAATGCTTAAAAATACTTAAAAATTTTTAGATATAAATATTATATTAATAATAATGTTAGATCCAAATCTAAATCAATATACATGTCGTATCTGTGATTTTAAATGTACCACAAAAACAAAATTTGAACGACATATTCTAACTAAAAAACACAATCTTCGTTTAGAACAACATTATAAATTAATACAAGATTACCAAGAAAGAGAAATACTAAAATTTATTTGTGAATGTGGGAAAGAATATAAGCATAAACAAAGCTTATACAATCATAAAAGAAAATGTAATAATAATGAAAAAAACGATGTAATTCAAGATTTAATAGATCAAAACAAAGATTTAATGAATCAAAATAAAGAACTAATAAACCAAAATAAGGAAATAGTAGAAACAATTAAAAATCAAGAAAAAACTATAGATCAATTATCTCCCACAATAACAAATATTACAAATAATACTAATATAATTGTAATGTTAAATGATAAATTCAAGGATGCTATAAATTTAGATGATTTTTTAAAAACATTAACAATATCTTTAGAAGATTTAAATTTAATTAAAGATAAAGGAGTAGTAAATGGTATTACTAATACAGTTCTTACAAATTTAGAAAAGATAGACAAAGATAAAAGACCAGTATATTGTATATCTGACAAAAAAGATAGTTTTTATTTTAAAGATAAGGAACTATGGGAGAAAGATAAAAATAATGAAAAAATAAAAGAAACTATAAACAAGGTAGCATTCGTACAAAGAAAATCTTTAGATAAATGGAAAGATGCAAACCCAGATTTTTTGGATAATGAAAATAAACAAGAAGAATATTTAAAATTGATAAATATAACGACTCAAGATATTGAAAATACAGAAAACGAACATAAAATTATGCGTAAAATTTATAAAGGTATTCAAAATATTTAGAATTATTTTTTTTTATTTAATTTTTAACTAATAATAATTATAAAGTAAGTGACCCGCACCGTTCAAACTGAAAGTTACCACCAGATTAATAGCTGAGGCTACTAATAATTTTGATGTTGTAGCTACTTTTAATCAAACATTTGATTTAGACACCGCCCACCGCGCAACATAGGGCTAATTGAAATATTTTAGAATAGAGAAGTAAATACTTTTTTATTATAAATTTTATTAAATTGAATAAGGTTATTTTTATTAGATTTATAACATGTATTATTTCATTTTATAAGTGAGAGGTTCATAATATAGTAATAATATAAATAAAAAAATAAATACAAATTTTAAAATGGATTCTATAGATACAGACATTAATAATTATTCAATAAATGAGTTAAAAGAAATATTAAATTTAAATAATATTTTAATAGATAAAAATATATTAAAATCAGCTTATGAAAAAAAGATAAATATAAATAATGAAATAGATAATATAGAATTAAGAAATAAACTAAATAGTTTTTTTAGAGAGGTTTATTTATTTTTAGAAAATCAAATAGAAGATAAGATAGAAAAAATTCAGGAGAAGAATTTAGAAAAAGATATTGAAAATTTGGAAAATAAGTTTAATTACTTAGTAGATTTTAATTTTAAAAGTAATCCATCTATATTAGGAGATGTATTATCAACGGATCCGATAAATCAATCAAATATAAATTTAAATCCAAGAACCTATAATTTAATTAAAAAACAAATTTCAATAAATTCAGAATTTCGTAAAAAATCAGTACCTAAAACATATCTGTTACCAGAAACTAAAAAATCATATTATCCAATAAATGATTTATCATTAGCATTATTAGATGAGACATCAACAGATTTTACAATAGAGTTACCAGAACCAATAGATAATGTAATATCAGTGGAATTAGTTCATATAGAAATTCCAAATTTAATAAATACTTTTTCAGAAAGGAAAGGTAATAATAAATTTAGAATAGATTTAAGATTAGTAGATTTGGTAATAGAAGCAGGTTCATTAATGAGTATAGATATAAGAATACCAACAGGAATTTGGGCGTCGGGAAATTTGATAGAATATTTTTCAGAAAATTATTTTGATGTGGACATAATAGAAAATGGAATTTTAATAAATAGATATTTAAGATATTTAAAATTTGATATAGAAGAATTTTCAGCAAAAACAGTATTTAGATTAAAAACAGACGTGGAAATGGATAATTTTAATAAAGAACAAGAACAGATAGCATTATCATCAGGTACAACATATGATGCAAGTTTTAATTTAGTGCCAAATATACGAGATAGATTAGGTTATAGATTATCAAATATTTGGCAAGAATATCAATGTAAAAATTCAGAAAGAAAATTCAATAAATATAGAGGAGGAAATAGTGAAAAAATAAATTTTGGATTTACGACATTGGGTACATTGGGATTTGAATTAGAACAAATATATTATGAAGGAGAGATAGATGAGCCAATATGGATAGATTATAGTAATGTTAATTTTAATGCAAGTTTTAGTTTATTATTAGAATTCAATGGATTTTTAAGATCATTAAGAGTATATGGTTCATTTCAAGAAACAGCATTATATGTAAGTGTAAATGATTTTGTAGGAAATCATGGACAACAAATATTATTATTAGGTTATAATAATAGTTTGATATCAGATGATATATTAGCGAGAGTTCCAGTAAAAATAGAACCTTTTCAACATTTATTATTTAATTCAGTAACAGATTATAATATAAAGAGAGAATATTATGGAGGAGTAAGAATAAGAAAGTTACATATACAAGTAATAGATAAATATGGTAGAATAGTAGATTTATCAGATTATCCAACAAATTTTGTATTTGAATTTACAATTCAATATAGTTCAGAAAGATTGAGTATTTTTAGAAATAGAATGTAATAAGATATAATTAAAATTATAATATATTTAAAAGAAATATAAATGTCAAGTGAAATTTCTTTAGAACCAATGGAAGAAAATGAAGAAATAGAAAAAGGTGTTAATAATTTAGAAGTAGATACATCGAGAGATAAATCAATAGCAATGATGAAACGAGATTTATCAGATTATAGAAAGAGAATGGGAAATAAAGGAACATATAAAGGTTGGCTAGCACATATAGTTCCAGAAAATTTGAAATTAGATAAAAGGTTAGAAAAAGAGGATAGTGAATATAGTAAATTATGGGAAGAAAGCACAAGAAGATTAACAAGAAAAAGACAGTTAAGACATAAAAGAAATCAAACAGGTAAAAGAGAAAATAGTATTGAAAAAGATGTAAAAGAGAATTAAAGATAAAAAAATATAGTATAAATATGAAGAGTGTTTTATTATTTATACTATGTAATAATGTGGGAGGATATATGTTAAGAAATATAGGTAAAAGCAAAATAAATATAAAAATGAATTTAGAAAGTCCAGTAAATATAGTAAACAAATTTGCGAATGGTAGAGCAGGAATAGGAGAACCATGGACGATTCAAGAATTAAGTAGTAGAGTAGATAAAGATAATATAGAAGGAGTAAGTTTAATAGTAAAAGATAATATAGTAAATGGATTAGTAGCTATAGACAAAAATTATAATGAAATAATAGATAGTAATAATTTACATTTAGTAAGAACAGGTATTCCAGAACTAACAAATAGAGTATTGGATATCTTAAATAGTCATAATATAAATTATGATATATTCTATCAACCAGGTAATTTCGATATAAGTTCAATTTTTCAAATAATTTTAAATATAGGATTTGCTTATTTATTATTAAGTATAATTGGAACTTTAATAACTGGTAGAGGTGGAGGTGGATTGCCAGGGATGGGTCCAAATCCATTAAATAATAAAGTTGAATTGATAACAGTAGATACAAATATAAGTACAAAATTTAGTGATGTTGCAGGATGTGATGAAGCAAAATATGAATTAGAAGAAATAGTAGATTTTCTAAAAAATCCATCATATTATGCGGAAGCAGGAGCAAAGGTTCCAAAAGGAGCATTATTAGAAGGACCTCCAGGAACAGGTAAAACTTTATTAGCTAGAGCAGTAGCAGGTGAAGCAGGAGTTTCTTTTATTCCAGCAACAGGTTCAGAATTTATTGAAATGTTTGTGGGAGTAGGTGCAGCAAGAGTAAGAAAATTATTTGATTTAGCAAGAGAAAATAAACCTGCAGTTATTTTTATAGATGAAATAGATGCAATTGGTAGACAAAGAGGTACAGGTGTAAATTCAGGAAATGATGAAAGAGAACAAACATTAAATCAAATATTAACAAATATGGATGGTTTTGGAAAAGAGGAAGGAATTATAATTTTAGGTGCAACCAATAGAGTAGATATTTTAGATTCAGCATTAGTGAGGTCAGGTAGATTTGATAGAAAAGTGAAAGTAGGATTACCAGATGATGATGGAAGAGAGGAAATATTAAAGGTACATTTAAGAAATAAAAAAATATCAGATGATGTAGATTTAAAAGAAATATCACAATTAACGGGAGGGTTTTCAGGAGCAGATTTAGAAAATTTAGCGAATGAAGCAATAATTTTATCATTAAGAAATAATAGTACAATAATATCGAGAGATAGATTTTTAGATGCATTTGAAAAGACAACAATAGGTTTACCATCAAACAAAGAAACAAGAGATAATGAATTATTGGAATTAGTTGCATATCATGAGGCAGGTCATGCATTAATAGCTAGTTTATTTTCAGAATTTTATGATGTTAGAAAAGTAACAATAACTGCAAATAAAGGAGGTGCAGGAGGGTATACACTATTTACACCAAAAGATAGATATAATAGTTATCCAACAAAGAAATATTTATTGTCAAGATTATTAGTAAGTTTGGGAGGGAGAGCAGCAGAAATAGTTTTATATAATAAAAAAAGAATAATAGAAAATGATAATTATAGTGATGATAGATTATTTGGATCAACAGAAGATTTAGATATTACGACAGGAGCTTCAAATGATTTAAAACAAGCAGATGACCTAGCAAGAAATTATATAAAATTATTTGGATCAAGTGATGGAAGTTTAACAGTACAAACAGATGATAACGCTCAACCATTTTTAGGAAGAAGTATGGCGATGTCAAGTCAAGGAATTTCAGAATATGCAAGAAGTCAAATAGATATGGGAGTTAAAGAATTATTAGACTTTGCTAAGAACATGGCAGTAGATATTTTAAGAGAAAATGAAGAAGCATTAGATTTAACAGCAAATAAATTATTGAAAGATATAACAATAGATAATAGTTATTTAGAGAGTTTAGATATATCTTATAATTAATAATTAAAAAAGAAAAAAGGTATAATATAATGAGGAAGTTATTATTAAGTTTATTATTATTTTTTGTAAATGTAGATAGTCTAGTACCAGAGCCAGTAACAGCAGTGAAAAGTAAAGCATTTTGTACGATAGCAAAAAATGTATTACGTTCAACAAAATCCTCTTTTATTTTAAATGAAATCCATAATGATATAAATAAATTTTGGATAAAAGAGGTGACAGGTTGGTTACCAGCAGCTGATATAGTTTCAAAAAAAGTATTAGAATGGAATGATATTTATATAACAAGAATAATAGATTCAAGGATAATTCCTGAAGATTTAAAAAAAACATTAATATTAAATTTAATCAGTATAGTTCAATGGGGTGATAGTACAGGGTCAGATTTGATAAATTGGTATTATGATTTTGTTAATTGTTTATTACCATGATGAGTTAAGTATTTAATTTTAAAATATTTTAAAAATTAAATGCATATATCAAGAATTTCTTTAAGAAAAATAAATAATATAAAGATGGTTATAAATCCATTACCGGGTAGTGAAATAGGTATTCCTTTATTTTTTTTAGAAAAAACATTTACAAATTTACATTATGGAGTAGATATAAATACAAAAGAATTATTTTTTTTTCAAAGTTTAGTTGGATTTTTTACTTATGGAACAGATAGATTATTAGATTCAATCAATAGTGATAGTGATAAAGAATTAAGTATTTATTTCAGAAAAAATAAAGAAATAATGGGTATATTATTACTATTGGCTTATGGAGTAATAGTAAAAGATTTAGTCGCTGTAGAGGAAACTAAATTATTAGTATTGCCATTAACTTCAACATTTTACTATAAACAATTTAAAGAGAGATTAGGTGAATTAAAAGCAATTTATATAAGTAGTTTTTGGGTATTAGCAGCGATAATAATACCAAGTGTTTGGTATGAAGGAAATTATAATATACTTTATGATCCTTTAAATTATATACCTTGTTTTTTATCAATATTAGGAACAAGTAACTTAGCTGATATAAAAGACTTAAGAGAAGATAAAGAAGATGGAATAAAGACGTGGCCAGTTATTTTTGGTAAAGAAAAAAGTGCAAAAATATCTATATTAATATTATTAATTAGTACATATCTAGTTGCAATAAATAATAACATATATAAATTTCCTATAGAGAGTACATTATTCGAATTACAAAATATTGGATCTATTATTTATGCTAATAATATAACTCAAGAATAAAATAATATAAAAATAATTTAAAAAAAAATAATATGCATGGAATTGCATTACAAGGATTACTTAGAATGAATAGAGCAATGATATTAACTAGTTTATTTCCAGAAAATCAAGTTGGTGCTATTGCAGGATCAGAAATAATTAGTGTAATAGGTTCATATATTAATCCAAAAACTGGTAGTGATGCCTTGGGTTTTGCTTTTGCAATTTTATATACACCAGATTATAGTAGTTATTTTTTAGATTTATACACAAAGAAAAATTTAATTTATTTACAGACAGAAATTTTAGTTACTTTTTTATTTATTTTTTTAAATAATCTTCCAGAAATTAATGAGAAACTAGGTTTAATAATTTAAATAATAATATTTTATAAAATTTCAATATTTCTATTTTCATAATCAGAAGGTGAGAGATTATCTTTACAATTATCTAATTTTTCATTATTATCTTCAATATCTAGATTAAAAATAAATTTACTGATAGTTGAAGCTAACCATTCATGATATTCATCAAGAATACTTTCATCTCTATCTTCAGAACCTTTACTTATAGTATTATGCATAATATCCGCCCACATAGGATTAAGAATATCAGAATGTCCGTATTTTTCAGCTTCAATTAAATTAATATTTACATTGTCTTTAACAAGTTGTACTGTTTCCATTTTAAAAGCAGGAACAAAAGGAATAGTTGGAGGAAATAATTTCCATTCATAAGATTTTTTAGCATTAAGAACTAATACATCTTTTATATATTTAAATTTGAGAGGTTTTTGATCTTTATTTTGGATAAAAGGAAAGGTAGGAAATCTAAAAGAATTAAATAACTGCTCACTATTAACAGGATCAAGTAAAACACAGCTTTTAATTTCTTTATTTTGATTAGCATTTTTAATAGCAACAACAGCTCCACTAGAATGAGCGATATTAGTTACATCAAGATATTCATCACTAATAGTTTCAAATAAATCATCACTTTTTTCTAGATTGGAGGGAGAGATAAAGATGGCGATACCTTGATTAGCAAGTTTAGATAAAAAATTAGTATAAACTTCACTAGTTATAATAGCATTGCCTCCAGTAAAAAAGATAACAGAATGTGTCTCCTTTTTATTAATATTTTTAGGTTCATAAACTTTAATAGGAGAGCCATTAATATCTCTCGTATAGCGTGTTACAGATGGAACAGATAAATAAGAATTGACAGAGAATAATTGAGAAAGTAGGAAAAAGAGAGAAAAGAATTTCATATTATAAATTAAAAATATATTTTAATATTTAAATTGAAATATAAGTATATATAATTTAAATACTTATATATATAATAATCAATGTATATTCCTAAAATAGCATTAAAAAGTATTTATAAATTTATTTTAGTGGGATTGCCTTCAACGACATATAGTCCATTTCGAGATAAGAGTATATTTCATAGTCCAGCAGAGATATTAAGATCGAGTACTTATATAAATTATAAATTGGAAGAAATGGATAAAGTGTTGGTTGAAAATTATGTAAAAAGTTTTAATAATGATTTTACTTTAATACCAACACGTATAGCTTCAGAGAAGAAGGGATATTTTATAAGTATAAATATATATAATTGTACGAGTCCATTATTTACACAAATTTCAGAACATCCAGTAACAAGATGTGAAATAAATACATATGTTAAGAATAGTAAGGGAGAAGAAGGAACTTTAATAATGGATTATACATCAAATTTTTTATCAATGGATCCAGTAAATGTTTTTAAAGAAAAAGGAAATTGTAATTATTTTGAGAGAAAAAATAAGTATTATCTCTCGGCAGAGAATAATAATTTTAAATTCTATGGAAAATTTAAAAGAAATGATGAAAGAGATTTAGATATTCCTTTAAATCCAGCTATTATAAGTCATACAGATAATTGTTTTTATTTGAATGGAATATATGATAAATTATATTATGACAGTTCATTAGTAAAAAGTTCAATAAGAATACCAAAAATATATCAAGATATAAAATTTAATTTTTTGGGAATAGATTTTGAGGAGATAGATAGTATATTTTATTTTCGGGATAATTTAAAATTTGTAGGAGCAATATGGCAAAATTTGTACGATATTTAACCTTTTTTGATATCTTTTCTTCCTAATATAAATATAATTAAACCAATAAGTATAAATAATAATCCTATCCACATTTGTTGTGTAAAAGGTTCATTGAAAAGTAGATTACCGAAAATAGCAGTAAAAAAAATAACTAAAGGACTAATAATAGCGGTAACAATATTAGCATTATATTTTTTAAGTAGATAATTTTGGGCGATAGCAGTTAAAAAAGATATAATAAGTAAAGCAAATACAGTAATGTAAAAGGTAGATTTTTGTGAATATATATTTTTAAAAAAAGGAGCGAGTAATAAAGCAAATGGAATACTTAATATCCATCTAAGAACAGTAAAAGATAAAGGATCCATAGATTTTAATAAATTTTTATTAATAAAAGGTGGAATAGACCATCCTAAAATATTAAACATTACAACAAAAATATCAAATAATATTTCCATTAATATATAAAATAGAAATATTAATTAAAATCCAGCTAATTTATATCCAATTTCTAGTAAAGATGGATGTGAAATAATAGCATATTTGTTAAGAGAATTTCCATATGTTCTAGGATCTTTTGGATTTAATTTAATTTTACAAGGCCAATGACTAGTAGTTCTAAGTTCTTCAAAAGCTTTTTGTTTTTTTTGGATATCTTTTTGAGAGGCAAGATTTCTAGGTAGGTAGCATAGATAAATAATAGCTCTAAAGTTAGGAATAGATCTAGATTTATTAGGTTCAATTCCACAATGAATAGTTCTACTATCCCAAAGAACCAATGAGCCCTTAGGACATTTTATTTTTTTGAGAGGACATCGATTATTAATAAAATAATCGACTTCTACAGAATCTAATTTATACCAATTGGATCGATCTTTGATTTCAAAATCTCTCCCAAAATCTTTATGAAAATGATGACTTTTTTCAAGAAAAGCTAAAGTTCCATCATTTTCATTAATATCTAAACCAGTAACCCAAGATTGTATACATTTAAATTGATTATCAGTAAAAGATTGATCACAATGTAGCCATAATTTATTTCTAAACCATCCTCTATTAGTAATTTCAGGAGGGATATGAAAACTAAAACCATCAAATGAAGTAAGTAAATTTTCAGGAGTAGTATTATAAAGATGAGAAAATACTTTTAAAATTTTAGGATTTTGCCTGACATCCCAAGAAACTTGAGCGTGACCTATATTCCAATTTTTAAGTAACATACTATGAAGAGGATAAAGTTCATAAAAAGATTTCCAAGATTCTTGATTATTTCTATTTAAAGGGGTATCCCAAGGTTTTGAAATATATTCTAAAAAATCCCATATTCCAGAAACAATTTTTTTGCATTCTAGTCCATCGAGAATAGAAGGAATAATAGCAACGCCATATTTTTCGAGAGTAGATTTTAAATTATCAATATCAGATAAATATTTTTCATATTCATAATCCGACATTTTAAAATAAAAGAGATAAATTAAAAATTTAAATCAATTTTTTGTGGTACGTATTAAATATCAAAACAGACAACGAAGTTGTCATGTTGCGAAGCAACTGTTTTGATATTTAACTAAAAAAAGTTGAGAAAAAAAATTTTGCTATGAATGTATTTAGATTAAATTTAGATAGTTATAAAATTGATTTTAAATATGTGTTTAAAAAAAAATAAATGAAAACAATAGAAATTTTATTAATTTGGTTCTTTAGTTTATTGTTATTAGGTTTAATATTTAAAATAGTTATAGAACATATAATTTTAAAAAATTTAATTAATAGGATTAATAAAATTCATCCAACTAGTAATCCAGAAAATAAAAATTAGTTAATATAGATTTATTGTAAGAGTTTTCTAGATTTGTATTTTTTATGTTTTTTATGTTTTTTATGTTTTTTAGTTTTATTTTTTTTAGTTTTATGTTTTTTATGTTTTTTAGTTTTATGTTTTTTAGGTTTTTTATATTTTTTATGTTTTTTAGTTTTATTTTTGTGTAAATGGTTACGACCTGTATTAGATCCCCCTGTCAAAACTTCATTTTTACTATTTAGAGGAGTATATTCCGTTAAAATTTTGTCATCACTAGATGCAACCCGAATTGCATATTCTTCATCTTTATTAGGTCGATCATCAGGAGGACCTTGAGGTTTGTATTGGTGTTGAGAAAGTTGAGATGGTGTAGAATCAGTTGAAATAGCATTAATAGTAATTCTTAATCCATCAGGATAGCCAAGTTCTGAATATCTTGATCGATCAAAAATATTCTTAAGATTTTTTAATGAAGCACTAAAACTTCTATTAGTTGGTACAAGAGTTACATCAGAAGGTGGCATAAAACATAAACCCCCGTGTTGTTGATTAACAGATTTAATCAATCTATCAAGTAATTGTTCAGTATGAAATAGTGGATTATTTAAAAAATAATTAATAACATCAGAAGCTATTCTTGAGATTAAACCAGTATTTTGGTAAAGTATATTGTCCAAGTTCAAGAATGCAAAACAAGCAGCACGATAAGCTCGTTCACATTGATTTAAATATGATTTATTAGAAGCTCCACGTTGTTTTTTGTAAGAAAATATACTTGGTAGATCTCCATAAGATTTACTAGGTGCTCCACCATTCTCACTAAGAACAGGCCAAGTTTCTAAATAAATATTAAGATGATAAGTTGTATATTTTAAATAATGAATAATAGCCTCTGTAGAATTGGGTTGTCTGAGATTTTGGGGAGCAGGAGGCCCGCCAGTATCATTGATTGGACTTTCACGATCAGGTTTAAGATAACCAGCAAGATAAAATTTAATAACTTCATCAATATTATTTCTAGTGGAATCAGAAATAATTCTTTTCTTTTGTAGTAAAAAGTTAAAAAATTTCCAACAATCACTAGATGTATCAACAAGAGTAAGATAATCTTGTTGCATAGTCTGTGGAAAAAGAGAATAAACCCAACCGCCTAATTGTTTGGTACAATCTTTTTGAAATGCCTTTAATTGTTTGGTAGTATATTTAGTTAGAGAGTCACCGATATTACAAGTAATAAGAGTTTTGGCTCGTAATAATAAGAATCCAGAAGATGGAGGAAATTGTTGGCTCATTTCTTTTTCTGAAGCATCATTAAGTCTACTAATTAATTGTTCGATAGAATGGAAAGGATCAGTAATATCTTCACTATCTTCATCTTCTATTAATGTAGGATAAATATTAGGAGAAAGTTTAAAGTCAAAATCACTATGTGGAGATTGTGCTATAAATCTTAAACTAGCTTCAACACTTCCATCATGATCATTATTTAAGAAATGAGAAACAATAAGAAAAGCAATTTGTTCCTTATGAAAATCAGAATTATCTTCTAAAGCCTGAAGTAGGAATTTATTAGAGGGAGTTAGTAATCTAAAAGATTCATTAATAATGTCCCAAGCAGATTGTTGCCAATCTCTAAAATGTGTATTGAACATATAGTCTTTAATATCTATAGCAGATTGATGAAATATAGGGGGAGTATATCGTGGTGAGGAAATATCCCAATATTCATAATTTTGATCGGAGTAACCTCTAAATTTATTTACAGTTTTAATAAAATAATCAATCATATTAACAATAAGTTGTGAAAATAAGGTAATAATATTTCCTCCGGCAACAGTAATTAGAAAAGGACTATTTTCATATTGTCCGAAAATACAAGTTCTAGCAGATTGACTACCACAACCATTTAAATAGTTACAAAATAAAGGAAAAAGATTTTGAAGTTCAATAGATTCGTAACAATGATGAAGAAAGGTTTGTCTAGCTAATCGCTTAGCACTTTTATCATCTTGTGGTGCAGAACTATCTAATATAGCATCTAACTCATCAATAAATTTATCTAGTGGAAAGCTGATGCCATTTTTCATAATATATTCAATATGTTCCCGTCCAAATTTATTATTCCATGTAGGAAGAGATAAATCAAATAATTCTCCGGACATATTAATACTAGTTAATGAACTAGACATATATAATAAATAAATATAATTATTTATTGTTTGATTTTAATATTGATAGAAGGTGGAGAAACTTCAGTAGATTTTTTAACGGAACAACCTCTCAAATGGGCTGATTTGGCAGCAGCATTTTTAGCTATAAAACCACAGTATTCACATACAAATTTACTGGTGGCAGAAGCGTATCTTGTAGATAAATATTCTTCAAGCGATAAAATTTTGATATCATCAAGTTGTTTTAATATTTTTTGGTTAAAATCTTTTACAATTTTAATGAGAGATAGTTTAGTTTGTACGAAAGATTGATATTCATTATTAATAAGATCTAAAGTATCTTTTGGAATAGATTCAATGTTTTTATCAAGTTTAAAATCATTAATTCTAGCTTTAAAGTGATCAATAATATCTATAGCCAGTTTAATTTTCTCGGGTTCATTATTAGCTTCATGTACATAAATTAAAACATTACCATCATGAATATTAATTTCAAAATTTTCTTTATTAGCAATGCCATAATTTTGAGAGAGAAATACACCAGAACAATTTTGGGTTTCAATATCATGTATAAATTTTTTAACTTCTTCTTGGACGACATTTTTGCCCCAATCTTTATTTTCAATCAAAATTTTAGGTTTATCTTTTCTGGAGAGAATAATATCACCGGTTTCTTTAGTTTGGGCGACGTGATCGATCTGTGCAGATGGATAGAGAGAATGTAAAATATTGACAATAATATTTTCAGACATTTTTCCTTTGGCTGAGGAGTTTTCAAGTTTTTTAAGAAGATCAGAAAGTTGAGAATTAAGATTTTGAGAGAGATTATTCTGAGAATTAGTTTTATCGGAAATATCTGAAATTTTTTGATCGAGTCGTTGTTCTTGATTAGACATATTTTGAGAAATTTGTTGTTGGGTATTAAAAAGTGAGGAAGTTAGTTTTAGTTCAATTTGAGAGATAAAAGTTTGAAGAGAAGATTCAGTGATAGTAGATTTCATAAATCTCTCGGTATCTTTATTAATAATTTTAAAAGATTCTTGAAATTTATTTTGAAGTTCTATATTTTGTTTTGGAATTAATGCTTCAGTTTTTTGAAATAGAATTAGTAATTGTTCTTTAATTAAAGGCTCAATTTTATCAGAAACATTAGAAGTTAAGTTAACACGAAGATCATTAATATATTCTTTCTTGAAATCAGAGAATTGTTGAGAAAAGAATTGTGAAGAATCTTTGTGGTTAGTAGATAATTCAGATTTAATAGATTTAATCTCAGAGAGAATATTTTGAATAGAATTATTAGAAGGATTATTTTGAACGTTATCTTCTAATTTTTCAATAATATTAATAAAAGAAAGAATTGTTTCATCAAAATCAAGAGATTCATGTGCGTTGAAAAATTTTATAATTTTTGGATTATTAGTTGTGAGAGATTCTAATTTTCTTTTTGACATTAATAATAATATTATTAAAGTTTTAAATTTAAATTTTAATAATATTATGATTTAATACATGGAGTTTTCTATTAAACATTACACTAAAAAGATCCATTGGTTAGTTATAATATATATATGAAAAAAATGAGAAAAAAAATTAGCTTTATTGATAATTTTAATTTTATTTAAATTTTAAAAATTAATTTTTAATATTTATATAAATTAATGAATATAAATAATATTAGTAATATATCAATTAATCTGGGAGATATAATTCATGATGCTAGAGATGCAAAAGCTCAAATAAATAGGGAAGTTTTAATGGAAATATTACCATATGTTTATGATTATTTAACTGATTATCCAAATCCACAAAAACCAATGAGTGCTTCAGAATATAATAGAATAAATAGTATATCTCATTCAGAAGTAAAAAAAATATTATTAGAGAGTAATTTTGGACAACAAAATAGATATAGGTTTACAGATTTAAAAAATATTTCTATAGTTTCTGATATAACACCAGTTATTTTAAAAAAAGATATTTATTTGATATTACCAATTGAAATAACAAAAACATTTAATGATAATGTAAATCCAGCTAAATATATAAATCATTCAGATTTAAAAATAATTGATACACCAGCAACATATATAGATCCAGCAAGTCGTTTAAAAGAGACAGAATATTTTATTCCAAATTCAGGAGTTTTACAAATTGATACAGAAAATGGTATGTATAGTCAAAAAATTAAAGTAAATTTTAGTTCAGAATTTGATTCAAGTAATAGATCTTTAAAAGTTAAAATAGAATTAACAGATAGTAGATTAAAAACATCTGTAAATGGAGGACCTCCTATACTTCATTGTAGAGTTGATAAATCAGGGTCCATTATAGAATTTTTAAGTGAAAATAATGCTCTAAAACAAGATGAGTTTTATGGAGGAAAAATACAATATTTTACAGGTAATCAAAAAAAAAATAATTACGTCCAAAATGAGTATAGTAGTTTAAATTCAAGTGATATAACAAATAAATTAAAGCCAGGAACGGTTGGTTTAAATCTATTATTATTTCTTTTTGTTTGTAAAGAATTAGGAGATACATTACAATCTTTATTACTAAAATTTTTTTTCAATAATAATCAAAATAATTTAGTTAATGAGGTGCAAGAAAGCAATAGCTGTCTTTTTACATCAGATACTTGGTGTGCGGCAAGAGCTAGAATAAATAGAGTTCCAGTATTGTTAAGAAATGCAGATAAAACACTAACAGTTTATTCACCATTAAGTGAGGAAGAGTTTATAAAAACATCTATAAATACATATATAGAAAATGTTAAAAAAAATAATTTGAAAATTTTAAGATTTTTAAAAAATTTAATTTTAAAATATAGTGTAACAATAACAGGAACAAATAGAAGACCTATAAATGTTTACAAAAAATTAATTTTTGAAAATAAACAAACAAGTATAAGAATAAATTATACTGAAAAAATTAAGTATATTTTTATAAAAATTTATATCTTTATCTATTTTTCACTTTATATTTGTGAATTAATTTATAATGAAAATGAAAAACAAATGTTAAATTTAGTTATTGTAAAAAAAATACTTTCATTTCTAACTGCAACAACACCTATATTAAGTTATAATAATAGCGGCGAATCAATATATTTAAATGGATTAATAAGTTCAATATTTTGTTTGCCAAAATTTTATGATTCTACAAATAATAATTATTTTACAGATGAAAAAATTAAAAAGTTATTAGATATAATTTATAATTTTTCAAATGGATTTAGAGTTGATATTCCATATGAATATTCTACAATAAGTATTTTAAATGAAAATACAATACAAACATTTTTAAGCAGTATAAATTTAGAATCTTATGGAGATTGGGGGTTGGAATGGAGTAAAGAGGATATTAAATATAATGAAGGTCTAATAACGTACTTTAAATTTAAATCTTTACAAGAAGGAGGAGCATCAAAACGAAATTTAGAATCTGCATTTAGTTTAGTACCAGAATTAAGTTTTCAACCAAAAAGATTAAAAATAAAAGGAAATACTAATGATGATAAAATAATAAATAGAGTAGAAAAATTAGAATATGAATTCCCAGATAATTTAAGCTATAATGAGGATGATGTGTCTTTTAGATTAGTAAAATTTGAAAAGTATAATTTAATCACATATAGTATTTATAGTATTTTATACAATTATTTATTAGAATATCCGAGTTTATATAGTTATTTTGAAGAAAACCTATTTATTATTATAAATAATATATTTAATAATCAAGATTTTATTACATTAGAAGATTGTATAAAATTGAATGATATATATGAAGAAAAATATTTAGAGTTTCAAATAGAATTATCAACTCAAGATGAAAG
>Ga0181394_1000279_pt1 | contig 23008 bp, 25 predicted proteins | sample 17SPOviralmetaG_FD_130123 | JGI IMG/M metagenome (GOLD analysis project Ga0181394, IMG submission 130123) | Marine viral communities from the oligotrophic San Pedro Time Series (SPOT) site, San Pedro Channel, CA, USA - 17 SPOT_SRF_2010-11-23 | ecosystem: Environmental > Aquatic > Marine > Strait...
AACGATTTACACACCGACAATTATGATGAAGCAATCCAACATGAATCATATGCAGCAAATGTTTATGGTAAAGACAACGTTTGGATATGTGATAATATCCAAGAAGTAATGTGTGGGTAATTTGGTTACCCAGCAATAACGCAATAGCGCATTTTCCAATTATTTTTTATTTACACTGAGTACGTGGGGCGGTAGGACCGCCCCCGTACCCCTATACGCATATAGGTCTGCCGGCGTACGCCGTATGTATTATGTTCATAATACCATCGTAATAGGTATCCATATAGCGTGTATATGTGAGGTAAAAAGTGTAGGGTAATTTATAGCTCGAACACGATCTTACACCCTCGACTTGTATATACTTATATTTGAGGACAACGAAACCCACCATAAGGTGGGTTCGTTTCCCGTTTGGGCGATTTTATAAAAAATAGTAAAATGGCAACCTTCCTTTTTTAGAAGAACTTTCGCCTCCGGGTTAGTATATACTTATTCGGTTAAGTCATAAATTTCTTTAATTTCACTATCAGCTAACACACGATTGTGAATTGATATATCATCAATCCATCCTCTAAAGGCATGATTACCATCGTTTGAAGCTCCAATAGTTAATAGATCAGAAAGGCTTAATTCACCTTGTGTGATTTGAATCATTCGATCTAATTGACCATTTAAATAAATTCTATATTGACCATTAGAATGAGCAGAGAATGCATATTGATTCCAAAGACCATTTTTATTATGAAATACATGGCGTTGATAAGCATTAGCAGGAATACGGTATCTAGTTTGGGTGTAAGTATCACCATTAGGGGATTGAATAGATAATCCACCCATTTCGTTATAATTCCCAAAATCTACAATACGAGGTACATTAAACCCTTCACCGTCAATCTTTACCCATAATGTAATAGTCAAACCTTCTGAAATACTCGATGTATCCAAGTCACCTACTGTTATAAGTGTATTTCCTGAAGTACCCGTATTCGCAAAATACATTGCCGAATTTGCTTCTCCAAAACGGTTTTCCGAGCTTTCTGCCCCATCATTTACTCCATGATTATTATTTCCAGAAAAATCATCTACAGATCCTTCACTAAATGGGTAATATGCAACTAACCCATCAACAAATCCTGTGGGTGCATTAAATGTATAATCAATAGGATCTCCATTCTCATCAGCACCTGGTACTGTGGTGTTTCCAACTCCTATTTCACCATCGGTTCCAACGTTAATGTCGCCTGTTCCAATGGTAGTTCCGTCTATATAGACGTTCATATCCTCCATCTCATTGTTAATTGTGTATTCACATGAGGTGAGGATCGCAAATGTACTTAATAATAAAACTAAATTTCGCATAACTTTTTAAATATAATTTTCTTTTGTAATGTTAATATATACTAATATACGTACAATAATTTGGGGATCCAAGTTTTCTTTAAGAGGAGGCAAGTAATTTATCTTGTATTACTAGTATTACCCCATTATTCGTGTGGGGAAGATAATAAAAGAAGTCCATTGGGTCTAGTACCTCTTTTATAATTTTATCTTTCATTGGTTTTGAGTTGCCTGTTATAATTTCTACTTCCCAAAATTTAGATAAAGAAATATTTATTAATTCATTTTCTACCCTTTTAACTGCTTCGTCATGGGGTAAACCATGTAAATCTATTTTATGCCTCATTTTAATTAAATAAATAAAGTCCGTATCCTATTAATAAATTAAGGTTTACAATTACTAAATTCCATTGTTTTGCTAACCATACCTGTGGTACGGATAGTATAGCGCCTACTAAATATGTGTAAGCTCCTAAATCATCATATTTTAATAAGTAAGGGGACATCATAATAAAAGCGGTACCCATATACCCTAACCTATTCCCTATTCTTTCTGCTGGGGTAAGTTTACGCTCTTTAACTAATAAACGTAATAGAGCATTTGCCCAGGTCCTTTCACATGATTTACAAGTTTTTTTCCTTGATCCATCACCTTTAACTTTAAACCTAAAATCAGGTTTTTTATAACCACAAACATTACATTTTTTCACTAATAGCCTCTAATTAATGTTGGATCCTCTCCTAACTTTTTTTTCCACTGATTGATATTAGTAAAGTTTTCCATTACTTTCTTTTCAAATGCTTGGGTTAACTGATGGCTTTTAGCATGGTTTTCAGTTATTACTTCTAATGCTTTAAGTTTATCATTTATTTTACTTAGGTTTTTATAGCTATCCTTTTCCATATTAGCTTGAATATCCCTTAATAATTCTTCCATTTCATGCCCTTTCTCTCTGAGTAAGGCATTTTCAACTGATTGTTTGTTTTGGAGAGATGTTTGTTTCATTAGCATATCTTCGTATTGTGATCTTACACTATGAATCTGATAAGCATAATATATAAATGCTATAGCAAATGCCCCGTTAACAAATGATAATAATATTAAAATTCCTAATCCTGTTTCCATAATTTAATTAATTAGTTTTTTTATGTTGCTTCCTTCTTTTCTTTTTACTTCTCTCCCATTAATATATTTAATCATAGTGGGGTATTTTTCAATATAATAACTATCTGCTAGTAACTCAAATTTATCTCCATCTACATATAGAAATTTATATTCATTACTATTTTTTTCGATTATTTTTATTTTTTCTGTTAAAATTTGACAAACTGGACACCACTCAGCACCAAATATTAATATAACTTTAGGTGATGTTTGTAGGTATTGTTTTAAAGTGTTACTTTTTAACTCGATCATACTATAATGTACTAATTTAATTTAGATATTCCACATTATTTTTCTTTTTCTATGGGAAAATTTGGCTACCCAGGAGACCCATCGTATATTTATGCCATATTAATAATTAAAATAAAGGTTATGACAATTCAAGAAGTTAAAAATTTCAGAAATGATTTTCAAAGTGCAATTACTGAATTGCAGGAAAAGTATGGTGTAAATATTAATGCTGGTACTATTCGTTATTCAGATAATGAATTGAGATTTAAAGTTACAGCTCGTAAAGGTAAAGTTACCCCTAAATTATCAAAAGAAGCTTTTCAAATAGGTGATAAAGTTAAAATTAATCATAAAAGTGCTAATGGTAAGCAATTTATAATAGAAAAAATTATGACTAAGAATATTAGGGTTACAGAAATTAATCTTCCTAAAGGTCGTATTGGAGGTCAAGTTAGAGTTTCACCAAGTTTATTAGAAAAAATTTAAAGGTAATGCACAGGCAGCTTGGCTACCCAGGCTGCCTTTCGTATATTTACCCCATATTAATAATTAAAAATAAAGGTATGTTAAATTACACAAGTTCAAATTTCAAAAGTTTAGAAGAGTTAAAAGAAATCGCTCCTAGTATTTTTACTACAAAGGGTGCAGAAAGTACTTCAGACAAGTACACACACATTCCTACTGATCGAGTTATCACAGATATGGAGTTACTTGGTTGGAAAGTTGTTGATGCAAAAGAGGTTAAGGCCCGTCAAAATGTTGGTTTCCAAAAGCATTTAGTTGTATTTAGAAATCCTGATGTTGTTATTAATGGAGATGATGGTGATACTGTTTACCCACAAGTATTACTTACTAACTCTCATGATGGTAAAAATTCATTTACCTTTACTGCAGGTTTGTTTAGAATGATCTGTGAAAATGGTTTGGTTGTTGCAGATACTAAGTTTGAAGATTTTAAAGTTAAGCATATGGGTTATGATTTTGAAACACTTCAGGATACAATTAAAGAGATTATTGGTAATCTTGATTTAACTGTTGAATCCATGAATAAAATGAAAGAAACAGAGCTTAATGAAGAGCAAATGTTTAATTTAGCTAAGTCGTTTCTTGATATGAGAGTTGAAGGTACTAGTAATAAGTATACTGAAGATGCTATTGATGCTGTTTTAGAAGTTCAACGTAAAGAAGATGAAGGTAATATGCTTTGGGAAGTATTTAACCGAGTTCAAGAAAACATTATTGAAGGTAATTTTGAATATACTACTTTAGGTGGTAAAAACCGTCAAGCTCGAATTATTAAAAATTTCAAGCAAGATCAGGAATTGAATAAGAAAATGTTTGCAAAAGCATTAGAAATTGCTGATTAAGAGTATTGAAGGGGAGTCAAGTATTGCTTGGCTTCCCAAAATATTATTCGTATATTTATACCACATTTAAAAATAAAGGTTATGTTCAATTATATTAAAAGTTTTTTATTAATCATCTCAGTTATATTTCTTTCTTCATGTGAGAAAGAGTTAGATTATTATTATCCTTACCCATGTGCTGATGCTAGTTGTGATTCAGTATTTTATATTGATCAGGTAAATGCTTATTTAGATGATAATGGGTACTGGCATACCGAATTTTTTGGACCTAGATACTTTACAGTAGCCGGTAAATTAGATCAACTGGATGATGAATATGTTGTTAATGAAGTACCATTAGTTGAAGTTGCCTATGATAGTAATTATTGGGTAGCATTTGATGATTTATCATTTACTGTTCCTTTATATTCACCTTTTGGTTTATCTTCCCAGTATGGAACTAGAATACCAGTTGCAGAGACAACTTATAATATTGGTGAAATTGCTCAATTAATGGAGCCATTAAATATAGCAGGTTATCAAATTACTAAAAATACTTGTTTTGATTGTCCTTATTCTGATCGTTTGTTTGCTACATATAGTAAATATACCTATAAACCTAGACAACAATTTTATTTAGATAATAGAATGGTTGGAGATACCTTAGAAGTATACGTTAAAGCAACGTTTAATACTGATTTAGGAGAAAGTGTTGAAATGAATCATACATTAAAAGTAATTATTGACTAATGAATCCTAATAGTAGAGAAAAATTATATTATAAAATTAATAAAGCTATAGATAGCTTAGAATCTAGAGATATAAATAATACTTTGTTAATATTAGAATCGTTAAGAAAAGAAATACAAGATAAAGTTTACGAGTAAAAATCAATCATATGAAAGAAATAGATATTAAAGAAACACTATTGAATGAATTAATTCAACTACAAAGTATAAAAGATGAGCTATGGACTTACCACCCAGATAATAAGAAGGGTATTGATGTAGTTGATGCTTATAGTACTATTAGTAAGAAAATTACTAATATAGAAAAAGAATTAGAGGTATTAAATTAAAATTTGCCTCGGTGGTGGAATTGGTAGACACGCAGCACTTAAAATGCTGTTCCTAGAATGGAGTGCGGGTTCAATTCCCGCCCGAGGTACATATTTATAAATGTTATGACACAATTTGATGCAAATTTATATGAAAGCACTGGTTATAAAGCCGCTAGAAATGGTTGGTTTGTAGAATGGCAGCAGCTTAGTTCTTCAATAAAAGATGAAGAAGATATATTATTATGTGAAGCTGGAGTTAGAGCGTATAAACAATTAAAACTACAAGGTAGTGTCTAATATAAATAAGATTTTTGGTTTGTTTGATGATGGTGAGGAAGGAAATCAACCACAAGAAGCAGTATATGTAAATTTTATGGATACACCTAAAGGTAAAATTGGTATGTTTGTAAAATTAATTCAAAATAATATTGTATTCAGAAAAAAATTAAGACAATTCTTTAAACAAATAGACCAACCATTTGATGAAGAATTAACTAAGAAAAATTCAGAATTTACAATCTTTAATAGAGCTTGGCATTATATTAAACAGGTAGATTTACAAGACCATGATGCTTTAGCTGCTATAGTTACTTTTGAACCTTCAATATTGTTAGATTGTCTAAATATGGCGATAAAGTTTTTTGAATTCACAGAAGAATATGAAAAATGTGGTCATATGCACAAAATAGCAAAATTAGTAAAGAAGCTTTAAAAAATAGTTAGGATTATTCCTTTATTTCATGTACATTTATATCACGGGTTTTGATAAAAAAGGGATAGAAAACAAAGGTTATAACCCGGGGGATAGAAATTTTAATTTAAAGTTATGAGAAATAGAAACTTAATCAATCGAAAATTAGATAATTTAGAAGCTACTTTAAAAACACTTAATGGTATTGTAAATACACAATCACCTATTGAATCTTATAGAGCTAATCTTATTAAAGCCGAAGGTATTGTAGATGAATTACGATCAATGGTAGAAGCAGAACCTATGGCTTCTAATGAATTAAATAAATATTAATATGCTAAAAGCAGAACAGATTCAATCTAATTGGGAAACTTTTCTTAATAATATTGAAACACATATTTCATCACCTAGGAAAGAAAAACTATTAGAATTTTATAAAAAATATGAGGAGCGTATTGTAATGATGCCTGCTGCTCATAAGAAGGAATACCATAGTGCATTTCCTGGAGGATATGTAGATCATGTAAACAGAGTAGTTAGGTGTTCTCTTAAACAATATGAATTGTGGAAGGAGGAAGGTGTTGATACTAGTACTTTTACTATTGAAGAATTAGTATTTTCCGCTATTAATCATGATTTAGGTAAAATGGGAGATGAGGAACACGCCTCATATATCCCTCAAACTGACAAATGGAGAAAGGAAAAATTAGGGGAAGATTATATGTTTAATAAATCTGTTCCCTTTGCTTCCGTACCTGATAGAGGCCTATATCTCCTCCAGGCACATGGTATATCTTATACATTTAATGAAATGTTAGGCATCCAGACACATGATGGGTTGTATGATGATGCTAATACTAAGTATTTAAAAACCTTTATGCCAGAACAAAAACCACGAACTTCACTCCCATATATTCTCCACCAGGGAGATTTAATGGCAGCTCGTATTGAATTTGAAATGGAATGGCTACCTAAATTAAAAGGAGAAAATAGCGTGGAATCCCAAAATAAGAATTTTACCTTGACGTCTAAATCAAAATCTAATGTAAAATCCAAAGCATTAAACACAGTTAAAAGCGAAGGATTAAAAAGTATGTTAGACAGTTTATGATAGAAGCAATAACATCATTTCAGATAATTACCTATGTATTAGGTTTATTGGTCGTAATCCTTGGATATACGACCATAAATTTATTGTTTAAAAACGAAAAAGCAGAAGATATAATTGTATCACAACGAGAATTTATTAATGAGTTTCGAGAGTCAATTGAAGACGCAGACAAAAAACTTCAAGAACTAGATGTTAGAGGTAGCTTTAGTTCAGACGATGAAATAGGTTGGTTTTTTAATGAAATAAAAAAGTTGCAAAATGCACTTTCTCGGTTTAAACCCACTTTATAATAAATGCCCGCACCTCGAAAACGAAGAAAAAAGAGTAAAAACTACTTTACTCATGATACCGAATTAGCTATAGTTAGATATAATGGATTAGACCCAGTAAAAGATGAGAAGTTACGTAGTGGTATCTATGATAACGAAATCCATTACCCTTTCTTTAAACTAACCCAGAATATTATTCATACTTTTAAGTTTTATCATACTGAAGTAGAAAACTTAGAACACCTCCAACATGAAATAATTGTATTCCTATTATCTAAAATACATTTATTTGACCCTACCCGGGGGGCTAAAGCATATTCTTATTTTGGAACTATTGTAAAGCGATGGTTAATCCTATATAATACTAAAAACTACCAGAAGAAAATTAAGAAAATTCCCGCTGAAGAATTATCTAAAGAAGGTTCTGATTATGTTTACAGTATGGGTGATGATGCTGTAAAAAGTGATCTAGATAAATACATTGATATATTTGTAGCACATACAACTAAAAACATATATGAATTATTCCCAAAAAAGAATGATGCTCAAATAGCAGATGCTATCTTAGAATTATTTCGTAAACGTGAGGAAATAGATGTATTTAATAAAAAGGCACTATATATCTACATTCGTGAAATGGTAGATGTGAAAACCCCTAAAATTACTAAAATAGCTAACCAGTTATATGAGATATTTAAAAGCAATTACGTTTTTTATCTTGAAAATGGTTATGCTAGATTCTAACCCTTAACTATATCCATATTTATGATCAAAAATATCATGGCACTGGATAATGTAGTATTTGGTAAGAAAAAATTTTCCGATATACTTGGAGAAATTTATGATAACCAAAAGAAAAAAGAAAAACAAATCACAGGTTTGATTTCTGAGTTAAAACCCCTTGTAAAAGACATAGGAGATGCTACTTTAATTGTTCCCCTTATAAAAGATTATCTTGAAATCGGTGTAAGAAACGATGAACAATTAATTAAAATGGCTACTATAGTACAACGCGCGCTTAACAATTCTAGCGGTGAAGATGCATTGGGAATTAGTGATGAAGAAAAACAACAACTAATGGAAGAGTTAGATAGATTAAATTCTGACTTTAAAGAAGATGGCAGTTAAAACTGGAGTAGCATACTTAAAACAAGCTTTAAACTCTAATCAAGATCTAGATAAATTAGTTCAATCAATTGAAGAACTAAATTTGAAAATGATCTCTGCTAGGGTAACGGACATTGTATTAGATGAAACTAATAAAGAAAAATTTGAAAAATATGGTAGATGGAATGGGATAGGTACCATCAATTGGGAACCTATTAACACACCCGCTTCAAAAACCCAAGTACAACCTACTGCTAGACCCTTTTTCCCCCAGTTTAAAAATTATCCTTTAGTAAATGAATTAGTAACTTTAATTAAAATGCCTGATAGTGATATAGGCACACAGGATACCTCAGAGATTTATTATTATTTAAATACTATATCTATTTGGAATCACCCCCACCATAATGCTTATCCTAATATATTTGACCAAGTTAAAGACGAAGAACAACAAGCTGATTATAAAGCTGTAGAAGGTAGTGCTGTTCGTAGAGTAGAAGATGAATCTACTGAAATTAATCTACAAGGTGATAATCCAAGTGGGGGAACTTTTGTTGAAAAACCTAATATACACCCTATTTTACCTTTTGTAGGGGATAATATATTTGAAGGACGTTTTGGTAATAGTATTAGATTAGGATCAACTACTAAATCTAAAGGATTATATAAAAATAATTGGTCTGAAAATGGAGATGATAATAACCCTATTACTATATTACGTAATGGACAGCCATTAGATGCCGGAGATGAAGGGTGGCTTCCTATAGTTGAAAATATAAATAAAGATTTATCATCTATATATTTAACCTCAAACCAACTTATTCCTATAAAGGTTTCTTCTACTAATTATACAGGACTAGAAGAATCTCCTGAATATCCTAGCTCATATAAAGGAGCACAAGCAATACTTAATTCAGAACGTATATTACTTAATTCAACTAAAGATAGTGTACTAATATCAGGACAAAAAGTAGTATCTTTATCTGCTAATGAAGGGATAGGTATATCTACTAAGGGTAGTGTGTCAATAGAAAGTGGAGAATTAAAATTAGGGGCATCAAATGCAGAACAACCTGTTATTTTAGGAGATACTTTCTTAACCAGCTTAAATGGTGTTTTAGAAGGACTAAAAGGTGTTATGGATGCTTTAAGTGGAGAACCCTCTTTAAAAGTTACTCCAGCTTTAGCCCAAACCTTATCTCAAACCATAATTAAGTATCAAGAAAAAATAGAAGATTTTACCTCTAAAACAGTTAAGTCAATATAATGGACGAAAAAGAACTATTAAACTTAGCGATTGAGTTTTTAAAAACTGAAGCAGGTAAAAAAGCTATTGGTACTGATCTGGATATAGATAAAATAATATCCGCAACTAAAAAACTACCCAAATCTAAAAAAGAAGATAAAGCGGCTGAAGCTAATTTAAGTAAAGAAGAACTTAAAGCTAAAAGAAAAAAAGAAAGGGAAGAAAAAAAACAATCTAGAAAAGAAGAAAACCAAAAACTCAAAGATAGAGTTAAAGAATATATTCCTAAAATAGAAAAATTTAAAGTAAACGGAAGATTACTTGATTCTATTTCCGGAAAAAGTCTAGCTTTTGCTAAAATTATCCCTGTATTAGCTATAGGAAAAGAAGTACAAACTGATGAACTTGGACGATTTACTATTGAATTAGGTATTCCTATTCTTCCATATAATCAAAAAGCATTAGTCCAAACTGTATTACTAGCAACCAAAGATGGGTATGTACCTACAGATCTACAAGTTCTAACAGGGGCTAGAATGGTAAAATCTGATATTAAAGTAAAAAAGCTTCTTAATATAAAAAAAGCTTCTGAATTAGAATCAGAAGAAGTAAGGAATTTTATAATTCAAAAAACATCTGAAGCACAAAAATTAGCCTATTCTATTTCTGAAAAAGTTGTAAACATTAGAAGGAAGGCAATTTTTAAAATGCAGAATATAATTTTATTTAAATTAATACCTTTAGCTATTGGTTTACTAGTTATATTTAAAATAACAAAAAAAGAGGATTTAAAAAAAGCACAATGTCCTACACCTGAACAATTACAACAAGCTATAAGAAAAAGAAATAGAATTGTAAGACAATTAAACCAAATATATGCTATGTTAGCTGTTAATGCCGCCTTAGCAGTATTATTTAATTTTATAGCAATTAAACTTAAAGAAGTTGATCTCCAACTAGCCAGTATTACTACTACCCCTCCAGCCCCTATTCCTCTCTTACAAATCCAAAGAGTTAGAGAAATAATTCAAGAATTTATTGATAGTAATAAACAGTTAAATATTGCTCTAATAGTTGCTTTAGTATTTCTAGTAGCAGCTTTAATAATTTTATTATTAATTTTAAGAGCAGTAGATCAACTTATATTTAAATGTGCCCCTAGTGGTGGAGTTGAATTAGAAGCTATAAATGAAGAACTTAGAAATTTAGAAAAAGAAACAGCTGAAGAAAATGCTGTAGCAGCTACAAATCAAATAAATGGTTTTACTATTGAAGTACAAGAGATAGATAAAAACGAGGTTAATGGTTTGAAGCGAAGACAAGCCGTGGGTAAAAATGCCCAAGGTGTAATATTAGTTAAAGGAGATGCCTCCTTTAGTGCTGAAGACACAATTTTAATTAATGAACTTGCTTATTATATTAAATCAAACGATTTAAAAGCATATTAAACCCATATTTATAACCAACGCTATATTTGTATTATGAAAATATCCGCTTTAAGAAAAATTATTAGAGAAGAAGTAAAAGGAGCAATCCAAGAAGAGCTAAAAGATATACTTTTAGAAGCTGTAAAATCACCTAAACAAGTAGTTTCAGAATATAGACCTATAGAGTCTACTGTAAGTACCCCCACCCCAACTAACCCAGTTGCTAGTAAAACTAGATCTGAACTTAGAGAAGGATATAAAAATATTTTAGGAGAAACAGCTGCTACTTTTAACACATCACAATTACAACAACCTCTACAAGTTACAACCACGGATACAGCAGGCCCAAATGGTCAATTACCCGAAGGTAACGTATCAATGGATCAAATCATGGGGTTAATGAACAATAAATAATGGCATTCGGAGCAAAACAAATATTTCCTAATGATACTAGACCTAGGGTAGCCATAGGTGTAGACATTCCATTTAATGGGAATTCTGTTTTTATTCCTAATTACCAAACCAAGGAAGCAATTAAAAATAATTTAATTAATTACTTTCTAACAAACCCAGGAGAAAGACCTGGTAATCCTGAATTTGGAGCAGGGTTAAGAGCCTATATATTTACCCAAATTACAGAGGGTAATTTAGACTTTTTAAAAGAAGATATCCAAAATAAATTATCTACTTATTTTCCCAGCGTTGGAGTAGAAGAAGTAGCAGTTACATCAAACGAAGATAACAACCAAATATTAGTTACAATTAAATATTTTGTAAGTAATACTGGTATAAATGATTCACTAGAATTAAGCTTTACGTAATGGCACTTAATAGAGAAATAAATTATTTAAATAAAGACTTTGATGGTTTTAGAGCAGATTTAATCAATTATGCTCAAACCTATTTCCCTACTACTTACACAGATTTTGATCCTTCTTCTCCTGGTGTAATGTTTATGGAAATGGCATCATATGTAGGTGATGTTTTATCTTTTTATTTAGATTCACAAATTCAAGAAAATTTTTTACAGTATACTAGACAAACTAATAATATTTTTGATTTAGCTTATATGTTTAACTATAAACCTAAAACTACAGGTTTATCTACAGTTGAACTAGATTTTTTTCAAGAAGTACCTGCTAAAGAAATTAATGGAGAAATAGTACCTGATTTTGATTACGTTTTATATATTGGAGCAAATACTCAAATATCATCAAATAATGCTACTGTTAATTTTACTATTGAAGACCCTATTGATTTTTCAGTATCAAATTCACTTGATCCTACTACAATAACTATTTCTCAAATTTCAAATGATCAACCCACATATTATTTACTTAAAAAGAAACGTAATGCAGTATCAGGAACTATAAATAGTACTACATTTTCATTTGGTTCACCTGAAGAATTTCCTACAGTTAATATTGGGGGAGCTAATATAGCGGGTATTATAGATTGTACTGATAGTGATGGAAATGAATGGTATGAAGTAGACCATTTAGCCCAAGATATGGTATTTGATGGGATTAAAAATACTAATGTAAATGATCCTAATAATTATCAAAATAGTGATGATACTCCTTATGTATTAAAAAATAAACAAATACAACGAAGATTTACAACTCGTTTCTTAAACCAATCTACTCTACAACTACAATTTGGATCAGGTAATCCTAGTGTATCAGATGAAGAAGTAATTCCAAATCCATTTAATGTAGGTATTGGTTTACCATTTGAAAAAAATAAATTAACAACAGCTTATAGTCCTACTAATTTTATTTTTACAAACACTTATGGTATTGCTCCTTCAAATACTACTTTAACTATTAGGTATTATTCTGGTGGTGGGGTTGAAGCAAACGTTCCTGCTAATAGTATTACAGGAATCAATACTTCAAATGTAAGATTTAACAAATCGGGATTAAATAGTACAACTGCGAATTATATATTTGGTACTATAGCTACTAACAATGAAAACCCTGCTTCAGGGGGACAAGATGGTGATACAGTTGAAGAAATTAGACAAAATACTATTTCACAATATTCTTCTCAGTTAAGAAACGTAACAGCAAATGATTATTTAGTTCGTGCTTTAAGTATGCCTTCTAGATATGGGGTTATATCTAAAGGACATGTCCAAAAACCAAAAGCAGATGAAAATCTTACTTCATTAGACTTATACATTTTATCACAAAATCAAAATGGTAGTTTAAAAACTGCTTCATCCTCATTAAAAAATAATTTAAAAACTTATCTTAACCAATATAGAATGGTAGGTGATACATTAGCAATTAAAGATGCTTTTGTGATTAATATAGCATGTGACTTTGAAATAATTACTTTACCCAATTATAATAATAATGAGGTATTAATTAATTGTATAAACACTCTTAGAAGTTATTTTGATATAAATAAATGGCAAATTAATCAACCTATTATACTTAGAGATTTATTTGTAGCATTAGATGCTGTAAAAGGTATTCAAACCGTTAAAAAAGTTATTATAACCAACAAACGTGGAACAACATCAGGATATTCACAATATGCTTATGATATAGAAGGAGCTACTCAAAATGGTGTAATTTACCCATCATTAGACCCATCTATATTTGAATTAAAGTTCCCAAATCAAGATATTAAAGGAAAAGTAGTAACATTATAATATGGCAATATATAAAATTTTCCCAACCAAAGATGCCACCTTGTATTCAGCATATCCTAATATGAATACAGGAATAGATGCTATATTAGAAGTATCTAGTACTAACCCATCAATTTCCCCTTCTCCTAGAGCTGCAAGGGCGATATTAGATTTTAACGAAAATGAAATAGTTAATGTTATTAATAATAAAATTATAAGTGGATCAACCCCTACTATTAATTACAAAACATATCTTAGACTATATATAGCCGAAGCCCAAGGCATAAATCAAGATACTACTTTAGAAGTTAGATTATCTTCAGGAAGCTGGAATAATGGGTCAGGACAATATTTAGATTCCCCTCAAACCACAAATGGCGTAAGTTGGAATTACAAATTTTCCTCAGGTTCTGGTGCTTGGTCTACCCCAGGAGGAGACTTAAGATCAAGTCCAGGACCAGGGTATGTAGAATTAACCCAATCCTTTGATACTAGAACCACTAAAGATCTAAATCTTGATGTAACTACTGCTACCAGTATGATATACAATAATATTTTATCTATGGGAACAGATAGTTACTTAATTAAGTTAGTGGATAGTCAAGAACTTATTTCTGGAAGTGAAAACCAACCTGAATTTAAATTTTTCTCTGTAGATACAAACACAATTTATCCCCCTCAATTAGAATTTAGATGGGATGATTTTTCCACTTCATCAAATGCACCAACAGAAATAACAACCTCAGATCTAACCATAGCATTAGATGAAAACCCAGGAATTTATTATTCAGAAAGTATAAACCGTTTTAGATTAAATGTGCGTCCAACATACCCCACTCGTGCATTCCAAACCTCCTCAATATACACTACTAATCATAGTTTACCTACTGCTTCATATTATGCTATTAAAGATTTAGATACAGATGAATATGTAGTTAATTTTGACACTTCATATACTAAAATTAGTAATGATGAAAATGGAAGTTATTTTGATGTATATATGAATGGTTTAGAGCCTGAAAGAAATTATAAAATATTAATCCAAACTACTGTTGATAACAGTACAATGGTAAAAGATGAAGATTATATATTTAAAGTTATAAATGGATAATGAAACAATCAGTAGACACAAAAAAGAAGGTATTTAATAAATCACAATACCCTAAAACTATCGACACTCAATTTAATCAATTGGGTGTTGTCTCTATTACTGATGCTATTGCTGATACTCCTACAGTTGAAGAATTTTTTCAATTATATGATGAATTATTTTATGATATTCCTGCTTTAGGTGAAACTAATTCTCATGAATATTTAGTTAAAACTAGTGGTGAATATATTAATTTTGAAGAAACAAACGAATTAGTTGAAGCATTACAACAAGAAATTACTACATTAAGAGAAGAATTATTAAATACTCAAATTGAATTAGCAGAAACAGTTTCTGGTGCTCCATTGGGTATAACAGGATCATTAACAACAGAAAATGGCGGATAACATTTTAACATTACAGGTTAACCCAGAGACATTCAAACTTGAGAGTTATTCCCAAGCTGATGTTGATATAATATCTAGTGTAGAATTAGATACATCTTTTTCTTCTAGTGATTATATTGAATATTGTGTTTATGATGAAAATCAAAACAAAATCTTCCCACCTACTTCTAGAGAATTACTTACTTATACTATCAAGGATGATCATATCAATTTAGATCCTATCCAGGATTTACAATCATTTGGATATGATGAAGGTAATTATTATATAAATTATTACTTTTATAGAAAGCTTTTAGGTTCATCTATACAATCCAATTATTATGTTTCTGAAATTAGTGGGGATAGAACAGAACTTAGATTAGCATCATCAGTAATTGAGAATGATGTTATAATATCTTCAACTAACGATTTTATAGATTACAGAGATTCCCAAACACACTTTGTAGATTTTTATGTAAATTTTGGTAATAATAATTTAGTTATAGCTAATAACATACAATTAGATACTAGAGTAGATGATAATCCTACTGTATTAATTAAATTGTATGAACCTTTACCTTCATCATTTGATTTAAAATCACAATGTTGGGTAGTAGAAAATATATCTAATGCCGAAGCTTACCAAGTTAAGTTTCCAATACCTGTATTTGAACCACAAGATTTTACTTATATAGCAGGTCCAAATTACAGTTTAGATATTAAAAATGAAAGTGGGGTTGAATCTGAAGTAGCCACCTATAATACTTTACTAGGGTCAGAAATAACATCATCAAACCAACAATTACAAAGCTTATTACAAGAAAAGGGAATAAACATTAATGTCAATTATGAAGATAGATCTCAATATATAAAGTTTTCTTCTGCGTTAACACGTTTAGAAAACTTTTACTACAAAGTAGGATTAATTGAAAACTATCAAAATGAAATTTCAACTTTAGATTCTAATGTTACTAGTAGTATCACAAGTTCTATTTCTTTTAGCTCTTCAAAATCTACATACCAGGGAAAAATTGATAATATAACTAAAAATTTTGATGGTTATGAATACTTCCTCTACTATGATTCGGGATCGCAATATAGTTATCCTAAATCAAATACTTCTAAACCATATTCCTTATTCTCAACAGGTTCAACTATTGTATTAGATTGGTTAGGAAGTGCTGACCCTACAAGTGCTTATTATGGTGGGCAAGCATTATCTGCTTCAAATTATGATCAAGATAACCAAGATTGGTTATACTGGGCCATACCAGACTATTTAAGAGAAGATCCTGATAACCAAAAATATGAATTATTTGTTGATATGGTAGGTCAACATTTTGATAATATTTGGATCTATACAAAAGACTTAGTAAATCGATTTAATGCTGATAATAGATTAGATTATGGTATATCTAAAGATTTAGTAGCTGATGCTATTAGAGATTTTGGAGTTAAATTATACTCAAATAATTTTAATACTAATGATTTATATGAAGCATTCCTTGGCATTACCCCTACAGGCAATAATTTCCCAACTACTGGGTCAGAATATATAGATACATTAATATCTGCTTCAAATGATACAATACCATTAGATGATGTAAATAAGCGATTATACAAACGTATCTACCATAATATTCCATATTTACTTAAAACTAAAGGTACAGTAGCTGGATTAAAAGCATTAATTACTTCTTATGGTATTCCTGATACTATCTTGCAAGTAAATGAATTTGGAGACCAAGCATTAGATACAACTCAAAATTGGGAATTAGAAAGTAGAGTATATAATAAAGTTTTAGATGTAGATGGTACTAATACATTCTCATCTTCATTTAGCCCTAATTCTAACTGGGGTGTTACCTCTCCAAAAACAGTACAATTTAGATTTAAAACTTTAGGAATTCCAACTGAAAATATAAATCAATTATTATGGACTGGAGATGTAAATCAATCTGCTTTAGTATTAAGTTATACTGGATCTAGTTATACTAGTGGTTCTTACTCTGGTTCAATATCTAATCCTGAAAATTCATATGGTAAAATTACATTTTACCCTGAAGGTATAGTAAGTGGTGCCCCAACAGCTAGTGTATTTTTACCTGTATTTGATGGAAATTGGTGGTCTGTAATGACAACTGTAGGTAGTGAAACTATTTCAACTGCAAGTCTATATGTAGCAAATAAAGAAAATAATAGTATACTACATCAATCTAATAAATCTACTTTTACTACCTCTAGTTATTATAGGTCTGTAAGTTCTATACACTTCCCTTCATCTGCTAGTTTGCCTGGATACACATACTTTTCAGGGTCTTATCAAGAAATTAGATACTTTAACTCAGAAATAAGTCAATCTTCATTTGATAATTATGTTTTAAACCCTTATTCAGTTTTAGGAAATTCATTAAATTCAACTCCTAATGAATTAATATTTAGAGCATCTTTAGGGTCAATGTTAGATATTAATTCTAGAGAATCAATTCACCCTAAAACTTCAGGATCTAGTATAACTTCTTCTTTCTCTACTCACAGTGATTTTTATATTTCTTCTGCTAGTTTTTCAAGTAATAAAGAAAATATTTATTTAAATCAATCACCTGTTGGTATTAAAAATCGTATCACAGATAAAATAACTCTTGAAAACAACTTAATTCCATCAGGAGATACTTTATCTCCCTTATCTTCTTTAGAACAAAAGTCTTATACAACTCAAAATTATACACCTAATATTAATTACTTAGAAGTATCTTTTTCCCCTACTAACCAAGTAGACAATGATATTATAGCTCAAGTAGGTAATTTTAATATGGGGGATTACATAGGAGATCCAAGACAAGTATCCGAGTCACGTTATAATTACCCAGATTTAGATACTTTAAGAGATACTTATTTTGAAAAATATTTACATAGTTATGATATTAAAGATTTTATTCGTTTAATAAAATACTTTGATAATTCATTATTTAAAATGATTAAAGATTTTACTCCTGCTAGAACAAGTTTAAGTTCTGGTGTAGTAGTAAAACAACATATTCTTGAGAGAAATAAACAAAGGTCTATAAATGTAAGCTTTAAAGATGAACAACTAACTGCTTCTCTAAAACCCTTTGTCCAAAATTACAATAGTGGTCCAGTATATAAATTTATGGGAGGAACCGCGGGTATGTTTGAACCTTATAATGGAATTGAATATTTTGGTTCTTATGTACAAGATATTTTATCACCCCCAGTTCAACCTAATACTTTAAATAATAGGTTTAATATTACTCAAAGTTGGGTAGAATTTACTCCTTCTATTCTTGGGCTTATTGGCTATGATAGAGATGATCAACGTGAATTATATAATGGAGAATTTAGTGGTTCAACTATAAACACAAAGTTACAAATAGGAGGAAAAGATGATTTATGTCATGCTTACTACAGTTGGGAAAATATTCCTGAATATCTATATAAAATACAAGCTTTTTCTGGATCAGACAATGAATATTTAATATATACCTCTTCTGCAGGAATACCCGATGCTTTAACTCAAGATGACTTAATATTCACTACAGATTTTGATGTAGATTATTTAGGAGTTATAACCCCACCATCTGGGAGTAATTTTACTATAGTAGGAGATATATCTTATGTTGATGCTAACGTAGCTTTTCCTCCATTTTATGATTTAACAGGATCTAATGTTTGGAGAACAGCTAGTTTTGAATTAAGAGTACCCGATGAACCTCTAAACTATAGGAATTTTAATCAAACATTTAGAGCAACTGCTAGTGCTTTACAAGAAGCAGCACCAACCTTAGAATTTAGTATGGCAACAGGATCAGCAGAACGGAGTAGTAGTGGATTTGAAGTAGACATATATGGTAATATAACTGCTCCAACAGTATTTACAGGTAGTATTATAAATGTTAATTATTCAGAATCAATAAATAACTCTTACTACCCAGTACTTACTTCTTCATTAACTAGAATAGCTCATGTTACATCATCAGTACCATATGGATGGTTAAATGTAGGGGCATCAATTTCAGGATCAGTTAGTGATTTACAAGAAAATTTAGAATTAATTAATGTATATCTTGGGTATCATGTATCTACACCACTTTTAGCTTGTAATGATATAACACAAGAATTTAGAATTGATTCAACTTATCTATCTACAGCAACCGCAGTTTATACTAATACAGGAGTACCTTCATTTACTTCTGCAGGGTATTATTCGGATGGTAGTATAGTAAGATATTGGAATGGAACTAGATTTACATCAACAAGAAATTGTAGTTCATATTCTTAAATAAAAAATATTTATAATAAAGTATAATATATGGCTGTAGACGATTTTAGATTTCGCCAACCCGACGATGGTACTGGGGGTAACTATAGAGATGGAATAAATATTCGATTAAATCCATTTCTATTAACGCCAGTAGGAACTGATGGTGAGGAAGTTACTTGTACTTATTTTAACCCTCAAAACTTAGGTTATACCCCTGGATATTCTCAACATTCCTATAGTGCTATACGTAAAGGTAGTATAATTTATACTGATGAACAATTATCTTCATTAAATGGTCGGAACAAATGGTGGGGTATTACCATAAATTCAAGATCGACACCCCAAAAGGCTATACTAGTTGATAGTATAGGTATAGTAAGAGAAATATATGACTGTTCCTCAGGTGTAGTTGATGATAGTAATGACGAAAAGGTAAAAGATCCAATCATCATCATAAAACCTACTGTACCTTCTCCATCTACTTCTCTTATATATGATTATTTTGTTTTAGAAAATTTATCTAGATCTAAAAAAATATTTGCATATTATAGTGGATCACAAGATTTTAATTATACTTTTAATACTAATACCTCATCAGCTGATCCTGGAGCTAGCTATTTTAGATTAAATAAAGGCAGCATTGGCAGTGAAGGTGGTACAAATGAAGAAGATAGTACTGAAATATACATTGATATTAAAGATAATAACAGTCAAGAAGATATTATCTATTATTTAACAGCATTATCTTCCTCAGTGGCTCCTGCATCTACCCCTTCAGACCCATATGGAGAAGTACAAATTATTATAAGTGGAAGTGGAGAAGATCTATTTTATCATAGATTTGATTTAGAAAGTGTTACATTTGAAGGATCAAATCCTGCTTCTAGTGGTTATTTTAAATTAGGAGTTTCTAAAATAGGTAGTGCAATTCCAAATGCCAACCCCTTATCTAGCAGTATAGCTGCAGGATCAGGATCAATTGTAGATATTAAATTTTACAATGATATAATTCCTGGTTACTATGAAAGAGAAGTAACCAGTATAGATAAAGATTATGTAGTTGCATGTATTACCCAAACAGCATCATTTGGTTCAGGATCCATTTCCCAACCATTTGCTATTGATTGGGGATTACCTGAATCTGATTTTATAGATCCTAATTTTTACCCTAATTCAGCAGGATATGCTTGGTTGTGGAATGATGGTTATAAAGTGAAACATATAAAAATGAATAATATCTCTTTTGGAGGTACAATTTTATCTGATTTTATTAAAAAATCTATATGGAGTAGATTTATATTATATAATCCTTTTGACGCCCAAGGTAGTTTATTATATTCAGCTAATGGAAATTACCCCGAAACTTATTATTTACATAATATTACTAAATATAATGAATATTCTCATTTATTTGTAGATCAAGAGAATGTAGATACAACTTTTGCTGTTGATTCTCAAAATTTCGCAAGTACTAATCATAATTTCTTAGCAGAAGGACAATATGTTGTATATGCCTCATCATCAGGAAATATTGTTGAACCTGTACTTACAACTAATATAAGTGAATCTATCCCTCAAGGGTTTTTCCCTTCTGCTTCTTCTAATTATCCATCTGAACAATTTTTTAGAGGATGGGCTAATGCTAATTATTATGTAGGAGATGATTTAGTTAGTGTTGGAGGTGACTATTATGACCCTTTAAAACAATTTAGAACAGGATCTACAGAAAGAGATTATGATACAGCCCCTTTCTACATATCTCCAGAATTACCATTTTTTATTGATGCTACAAGTAGTTATATAACAATAACTTCATCTGATTTTCAATCTTACACATCACAAGCTAATGCTATACAAATAGGTCCTACTTTTAAAACATCAGGGGGTGGTGAGATAAAATATTATTATCATGAAACTAGTGGTAATATTTTAGTAGAAGGAGAAGAACATTTAGATACTAAAAAAACAGGTGAATATTCCTATAATAATTTATATGATGTTGAATTAGTTTCTCCTTCTAATAATACTATAACTTATCTCACTCCTGATAATCAATTTATTATTGAAGTTAAGCCTTCTCAATCCCTTTGGCTTACTAGAGGTAGAGGTAATATTGGAGAAGGAGATACTAATAGATTTAAGTATAATAGATATTTCCACCGTCCATATAAAGCTTATGTTTTAACTTCAACTGGATCTGCAGATAGGGGATACGGAAATGATAATTATGGAACAGGATCTTACGGGACTGGAAGTACACCAGTTGGTCCTCCCCCTAATGAAATAGAAGCAGTATATGTAAACTATTCAGAATCTAGATCTTCATATAGAGAAGATGGTATATATACCTTTGAAACTAATCTATCTACAAATGTTGGGTTAACTGCTTCTGTTAATCTAGATTATTTATCCTTAGATGTTGTTAGACCTTCTCATTATGGTACAGCTAGTTATGATGATAGTGAATTTGAATATGGAGGTGAAGGAAGTGGGGATAATGTAATTACTTGGAGAACTGCTTCATTAAACATATATAAAGGATCTAGTTTATTAGCTTCATCTACAGAATATATATCTTCAACAGATATTCTTAATAAACCATCAATTACAATAAAATATCCTCTTACTACAGGTTTAATTTCCCCCGGAGATACTTTAAGATTATCATTATCTGTTGATAATACTAATACCCAATCTTTTAATTCTTCTTTAATAGCTACTTCTTATACTATGAGTATAGGTGCACCTGTACCTCCAACAGATGATAAAGTTCCAGTTACATTTAACAATTACTTAGAGTTAAATGATGATTGTAACCCTTTACTTTCTAATATTGTAAATGATAGACCAAATGCTCGATTGCAAGACGTAGATTATAGTTCACCAACTAGTGGGTCTCTTTATCCTGTAAACTTTGACCAAATCCTAAAAGATGAAGCAGTTAGAGCAACTGTACCTGAATCAAATTATACAAAAGCTTCTTCTGCAAACTCAAGATATCTAGGATCTAGATCTAATGCTCAACAGTATAATATATTTACAGATGGTGATGAAGGTACTTTTGGTAGGATTTCTAATATAGATATTAATAAAGCATATTTTGGATATTTTAATAGAATTTATGATCTATATCCTTTATTAGAAGGTACAACTACATTAGATATGAAGTATATATTTGATGCTAATGGTAATAGATTTAACCCTCGATTAGGTAGTTATAATTATTATAATTTAGAAGGTACTTTTGAAGATGGTTCTACTTTAACTTTATCTACTAGTGTCAAAGAGGATGAATCATTAATAATGTTAAACACTGACCATAGAGTTAAACATGTAGGTGTTATACCAACTCCTATTTTATATACTCAAATAGGAGGAAGAGAAGCCACAGGTTCAATAAATTTTACAGGTATAAATCCCCCACAACCCGAACCACCTGATTTTAACGATTATTCTTTTAGAGCCTCTAGTTCAGCGTTTCCAACAACAAATCAAAGAACTTTTGCTGGGATTGATAGGTATGATGTAAACATTACTACTAATACTAATTTAAATCAACTCTCCCCAGATTTTGCAACTTCAGGTTCAGGGGTTAATGTCACTTCTTCTTATAATCCA
>Ga0181394_1000281_pt1 | contig 22945 bp, 13 predicted proteins | sample 17SPOviralmetaG_FD_130123 | JGI IMG/M metagenome (GOLD analysis project Ga0181394, IMG submission 130123) | Marine viral communities from the oligotrophic San Pedro Time Series (SPOT) site, San Pedro Channel, CA, USA - 17 SPOT_SRF_2010-11-23 | ecosystem: Environmental > Aquatic > Marine > Strait...
AACTAATTAAATTAAATAAAATGGCAAAAAGAAAGACGCCTAAGGTTAAAGACCTTGGGCCTAAAAAAATCACTGAAGAACAATTAACAAAACTACAAAGCTTAGTAAGAGCGATAAACGAAACTCAAGCTGAAGTTGGTATAATTGAAACTAGAAAACACAACTTGCTTCATCAAGTGTTTGAGATGCAAACTCTTTTATCTGACTTGCAAAAAGAATTTAAAGAGCAATATGGCAACTCTGACATAAACATTAGCGATGGAACTATAAAGCCAAAAGAAAGTGAGCAAGTTAATTCGTAAAATAACAATAGGTAAAGATTATAAAATTGACGCCATGCACTATTCTGTTGGACAGGAAGTGTATGGTGGTCATACCATAAGTAATATTGTAGAGGAAAAAGATAAATACAGTATATATATTAGAAAAAACAAGGACGTAATGCCTTGGAAAGATTTTAATAAAAATATGGCTGTATCTGTTGAGTATAATCTAGAGTATTAATGAAGTCTGTATATAATTACATAGTAAAGCCTAAAGGCGAAAGATATAATAATTCTATAGACGTTGATGGTAAAAGTTTAATACTTAACACTGAGATTTTCAGCCACCAATACGTAAACAGAGAAGCTGAAGTAATATCTTTACCAAGCGTTGGTGTTTCTGAGCTTAAAGTAGGTGATACCGTAATAGTACACCACAATGTTTTTAGGCGATGGCATAACGTAAAGGGTGAAGAAAAAAACAGTAGAGCTTTTTATAAAGAAGGTATGTACTTTGTAAGTGAAGATCAAATGTTCGCTTATAAGAGATCGCAAGATTGGAAAGCTTTAAAAGGCTTTTGTTTTATTAAACCCATAAAGTCTACAGATCAATTTTCTACTGAAGAAGAGCAACCTTTAATGGGTATAGTCAAATATACAGATGGCTCTGTAGACATAGGTGATCTAGTAGGTTTTAAACCAGGCAGTGAATACGAGTTTGTTATTGACGGCGAAAGACTTTATAGAGTTTATTCTCATTTTATTACAATTAAATATGAATATCAAGGAAACGAAGAAGAGTATAATCCAAGCTGGGCATAAGGCAGTTGAAGAGCTCATTAAAGTGGCAAAAGAGGCTATCGTTGATAGTGGCGATGACATTACTGCTGACAGACTTAAAAACGCCGCTGCGACGAAGAAACTCGCTATATTTGATGCATTCGAAATACTTAACAGAATACAAGAGGAAGAGGCGATACTCAATGGAAAAGAATCTGAGAAGAAAGAAGACCGTGTATTTAAAGGATTTGCTGAGGGAAGATCTAAATGAGTTACGAGCAGTCTTTATATAGAATAGTTGAACCTATTAAGATAAACACTTTAAAAAGACTTAACAGGTCTAAGAAGTGGAAGTACGGCTACAACAAAGAGCACGATGTTGTCGTTTTGTCTAAGACTGGTCAAATAGGAGAGATTTACGACATTCAAGGCTTGAAGATAGCTTTGCCAAAGGCTCCTGCGAAAGTTTACAGTAATGACGAAGACAGGTGGAAGCAGATACCTAAACCTGAAATTTTAAAAAAAATAAAAACTATATTTGACTGGAGAGCATATCCGGAAGAGCAAAAAGAGCAATGGTACGATTATATAGATGAAGAATTTAAAAGGCGTGACGAGGGTTTCTGGTTTCAAAATGCTGGTGTTCCAACTTATCTTACAGGAACTCACTATATGTACCTCCAATGGTCAAAAATAGATGTCGGCGCTCCAGACTTTCGTGAAGCTAATAGATTGTTTTTTATATTTTGGGAAGCTTGCAAAGCTGACAAAAGGTGCTACGGCATGTGTTATCTTAAAAACAGACGTTCTGGTTTTTCTTTCATGAGCTCAGCAGAAACAGTAAATCAAGCTACAATATCTTCAGACGCACGTTACGGAATATTATCAAAATCAGGAGCAGATGCTAAAAAAATGTTTACCGACAAAGTTGTACCAATATCTATTAACTATCCGTTCTTCTTCAAACCCATACAAGATGGTATGGACAGACCTAAAAGTGAACTTGCTTATAGGGTTCCTGCTAGTAAGTTTACGCGTAGAAAAATTACTACAAACGAACAAGAGGAAGAGCTGGTTGGACTTGACACTACTATTGATTGGAAAAATACAGGTGATAACAGCTATGACGGTGAAAAACTTAGTTTGCTAGTTCACGATGAAAGCGGTAAGTGGGAAAGGCCTGACAATATACTTAACAACTGGCGGGTAACTAAAACTTGCCTTAGACTAGGTAGTAGGATTATAGGTAAGTGTATGATGGGATCAACTAGTAACGCGTTAGATAAAGGTGGTGGTAACTTTAAAAAACTATATAACGACAGCGATGTTACAAAAAGAAATAGAAATGGCCAAACAAAATCTGGTTTATATGCTTTGTTTATTCCAATGGAATGGAACTTTGAAGGATTTATTGACGAACATGGACGACCTGTCTTCACTACTCCAAGACGAGATGTTTATGGACCAGACGGTGAATTAATAGACGTAGGTGTAGTTGATCACTGGGAGAATGAAGTAGACGGTCTAAAAGACGACCAAGACGCTTTAAACGAATTCTATCGTCAGTTTCCAAGAACCGAAGAGCACGCGTTTAGAGATGAAACTAAAAACAGCCTGTTTAATCTAGCAAAAATATACGAGCAAGTAGACTATAACGAAGGTAACAGAAACTCTTCTGTTGTAACTACAGGTAGTTTTCAGTGGTCCGGAGGAGTGAAAGACACTCAAGTTGTTTTTAACCCAGACCCTAACGGTAGGTTTAAAGTTAGCTGGGTGCCTGATAGAAATTTACAAAACCGAGTAATACTTAAAAATGGAGTAAAATATCCTGGAAATGAACATATTGGAGCTTTTGGTTGCGATAGCTATGATATTAGCGGTACTGTTGATGGTAGAGGATCCAACGGATCTCTTCATGGACTGACTAAGTTTAGTATGGAGTCAGCTCCTGCTAATGCGTTTTTTTTAGAATATATTGCTAGACCACAAACCGCTGAAATATTTTTTGAAGATGTATTAATGGCTTGTATATTTTATGGCATGCCAATACTTGCGGAAAATAATAAGCCAAGGCTTCTTTATTATTTTAAGAGAAGAGGCTATAGAGGTTTTAGTATGAATAGACCAGATAAAGTTTGGAACAAACTATCAACAGCTGAAAAGGAAGTTGGGGGAATGCCAAACTCTAGTGAAGATATTAAGCAAGCTCACGCCGCTGCAATTGAGATGTACATAAACGACCACGTTGGCTTGAAACAAGACGGAACGTATGGGACAGTATATTTCAACGAAACGTTAAACGATTGGGCTAAGTTTGATATAAATAAAAGAACAAAGCATGATGCCTCTATTAGTAGTGGACTTGCTATAATGGCTTGCAATAGACACCTATATAGACCAACACAAAACAGAGAAAAACAAAAATTAAACTTAGGTATAGTTAGATATTCAAACGACGGCTATTCCTCGAAAATAATCAAAAATTAAGTATGGCTAGTAAAGTTACAGGCAAATATTTCCCAAGTCAAGTAGTTAGCGACATTGAGAAAGTTAGTTATGACTACGGTTTAAAAGTAGCTCAAGCTATAGAGCATGAGTGGTATGGTGATAACCAGTCCGCTAGAGGAGCAAACTACAACATGCACGGTCATAATCAAAGAAATTTTCACAAACTTAGGTTGTACGCTAGAGGTGAGCAATCTATACAAAAATACAAAGACGAACTATCTATTAATGGTGATTTGTCTTACTTAAACTTAGACTGGAAGCCAGTCCCTATTATACCTAAATTTGTTGATATAGTAGTTAACGGTATGGCTGACAAAGCTTACGACATAAAAGCTTACTCGCAAGATCCGTTTGGCGTAGAAAAAAGAACTGAGTATATGGAAAATATACTTAGAGATATGAAAACTCAAGATTTAAACAACTACGTGGGTGAAGCTTTTGGAGTAAATCTATATCAAAATGATCCTGAAACTTTACCTGGAAGCGAAGAAGAGTTAAAGCTTCACATGCAACTAGATTACAAACAAGCTGTAGAGCTAGCTGAAGAGCAAGCTTTAAACGTTTTATTTGAGGGTAATCAATATGACTTAATTAAAAAAAGATTTTATTACGACTTAACTGTCTTAGGTATTGGCGCTGTAAAAACAAGCTTTAACACGTCTGAAGGTATAACTATAGATTATGTAGATCCTGCTGATCTAGTTTACTCGTATACTGAGTCTCCGTATTTTGATGATATTTATTACGCTGGAGAAATAAAAGAAATACCAATCAACGAACTAGTCAAGCAATTTCCTCATTTAACTCAAGAAGACTTAGAAGAGATACAGAAGAAAGATAATTATAAGTATGACAACTATACTTCTTATAATAACAAAGACAATAACAAGGTAAAGGTTTTGTATTTTAATTACAAAACGTACATGAATCAAGTTTATAAAATAAAAGAAACTGCTACTGGATTAGAAAGAGCTATAGAAAAAGACGATACATTTAATCCTCCAGAAAATGAAAACTCAAACTTTTCAAAAGTGCAGTCAAACGTAGAGTGCTTGTACGAAGGCGCTTATATAGTTGGAGCTAATAAACTGCTTAAGTGGGAGATGTCTAAAAACATGATGCGTCCAAAAAGCGATTACACTAAGGTTAAAATGAACTACTCTGTAGTAGCTCCTAGAATGTATAAAGGTCGTATAGAATCTTTAGTTAGTCGTATCACTGGTTTTGCAGATATGATACAACTTACGCACTTAAAGATTCAGCAAGTGATGTCACGCATGGTGCCTGACGGTGTTTATTTAGACGCTGATGGTTTAGCTGAAATAGACTTAGGTAACGGAACGAACTACAATCCTCAGGAAGCTTTAAACATGTTCTTCCAAACAGGTAGTGTTATTGGTAGATCAATGACTGCTGATGGCGACATGAATCCAGGGAAAGTACCTATACAAGAAATAAGAAGCAGTAGCGGAGGAAACAAACTGCAAGCTTTAATAGGTAACTACAATTATTACCTACAAATGATTAGAGATACTACCGGGCTTAACGAAGCTAGAGACGGCAGCACGCCAGACTCAAACGCTTTGGTTGGTGTTCAAAAATTAGCGGCAGCTAATAGTAACACGGCTACAAGACATATATTGCAGTCTGGTTTATATTTAACATCTCAAGTAGCAGAGTGCTTATCGCTTAGAATATCTGACGTTATAGAATACTCACCAACTAAAGATGCGTTTATCCAAGCTATAGGCGCTCACAACGTGGCTACGCTAGAAGAGATGTCAGAGCTTCACTTGTATGACTTTGGTATATTCTTAGAGTTGGCGCCAGATGAAGAAGAAAAAGCTATATTAGAAAACAATATTCAAATGGCTTTAGCTCAAAAGAATATAGATCTTGAAGACGCTATAGATATTAGAGACATAAGAAATGTAAGTCTTGCAAATCAGTTGCTGAAAATTAGACGTAAAGAAAAAGATGCTAAAGACAGGCGACTGCAACAGGAGAATATACAAATGCAAACTCAAGCTAATACACAAGCGGCGCAAAACGCAGCTCAGCTTGAAGCTCAAAAAGAGCAGATGTTAGCTCAAACAAAAGGTCAGCTAGCTCAACTACAATCACAGCTAGACTCTCAAAAGCTAATGCAAGAAGCAGAAGTTAAAAAGCAATTAATGCAGTTAGAGTTTCAAATGAACATGCAGTTAAAGAGCTTAGAGACTGAAGGTATGAAGTCTAGAGAAAAAGAAAAAGAAGATCGTAAAGACGAAAGAACTAGAATACAAGCTTCTCAGTCTAGCGAGCTCATAGATCAAAGAAATAGAGGCGGAGCACCTAAAAAGTTTGAGTCAGCAGGTAATGATGTACTTGGTGGGTTTGACTTAGGTGGATTTGAACCTAGATAACTATTAACTTATATTTTATATTATGGAAGAAAACGAAAACGTAGAAGAAACTACTAATGTAGTTGATGAAAGCAAATTTGATAGCGCTGGCGACGACAGTGTTATTAAAATAGATTTAAACAAACCAGTTGAAAATGAAACCCAAGAAGAAGCAGCAGAAGTTGCAGATGACGCAGCTGACGGCGCAGGAGTGGTTGGAAGCGATGAAAACGCCGAGCCCGTACAAGAACAAGAAGAAGTACAGCCGGAGGTTGAAGCACAAGAAGAATCAGCTACTTTAGAAGAAGTAACAGATGAGGAGCCGAACGAGGCTTTGAAAGATTTAGTTGAAGAGGTAGAGGAAGCTGTAGAAAAAGCTGAGGCTACTGGTCAACCACTGCCAGAAAACATCCAAAAGCTTATGGATTTCATGGAAGAAACTGGTGGTAGCTTAGAAGACTACGTAGAGCTAAATAGAGATTATTCTGATTTAGACAATCTTACGGCTCTAACAGAGTATTATAAAAGAACAAAGCCGCATTTGTCGGCTGATGAAATAAGCTTTTTAATTGAAGACTCATTTAACTATGATGAAGAGTTAGACGACGAGAGAGATATTAAAAAGAAAAAGATAGCGCTTAAAGAGCAAGTTGCCAGCGCTAAAGCCTACTTAGACGGGCAAAAGTCTAAATATTACGATGAGATTAAAGCAGGATCGCGCTTAACGGCTGATCAACAGAAAGCGTGGGACTTTTTTAATCGATATAACAAGGAATCTGAGGAAAATCAGAAGATAGCAGAAAACGCTAAACTTAAGTTCAACAAAAAGACCAACGAGGTCTTTAATGACAAGTTCAAAGGTTTTGAATATAATGTCGGAGAAAAGAAGTATAGGTTTAACGTTAAGGACGCTGAAAAGGTTAAGACAACTCAAAGCGACATTAATAACTTTGTTAAAAAGTTTTTAGCAGAAGATAATACAATGTCAGACGCAAAGGGTTATCACAAATCTTTATTTACAGCAATGAATCCTGATGCTGTTGCAAAACACTTTTACGAACAAGGAAAAGCTGATGCTCTCAAGGAGAGTGTCTCAAAAAGTAAAAACGTGAGCATGGACCCAAGACAGTCTCATGGTCAAGTAGAAGCTGGCGGCTTGAAGTTTAAAGTGTTAGGTGATGATTCAAATGATTTTAAGTTTAAAATTAGAAATAAAAAATAATTAACAATTTAAAAACTATTTATTATGTCAGTAAATGCAGGTGGTAGTTTGAACGCGGTGCCCGCTCCGGTGAAAGCAACGCTAACATCAAACTACATTAACTTTATAGACGGTAGTACAGGTTGGGAACAACAGTATTTACCAGATTTAATGGCTCAAGAAGTTGAGCGATATGGAAAAAGAACTATTGGAGGCTTTTTAGCTCAAGTTGGTGCTGAAGAAGCAGCAAGCTCTGATAGTATAGTATGGTCAGAACAAGGTAGACTTCACTTATCTTACGATGGTGATATCACTAACGCTGGTGTGTTTACAGTTGCGTCAGCAGGTACTCACGCAGTAAGAGTTGGAGCTACAGTTGTTTTAAGTGACAATGTTGGTACAGTTATCCCAGGGTATGTATCTGCTATCGCTGCTGATTTAACTACAATGACAATTCTTCCTTACGAAGCAGCTACAGTTGGTGCTGTTGCAGGATTTAACACAGATGACGATGCTGGTGGTAACACGGCTAGCGTATTTGTTTACGGATCTGAGTTTGGTAAAGGAACTAACGGTTTAGGTATCGACAGTAAAACTAATACTTTTGCAGCTGTTGAACCTTCTTTCCAGTCTTTCAGAAACAAAATGATGATCTTAAAAGATACTTATAGAGTGTCTGGATCTGATGCTTCTGCTATCGGTTGGGTTGAAGTTTCTGGCGAAGAAGGTCAAAACGGTTACTACTGGTACTTGAAAGCTAACGGAGACACTATGGCTCGTTTTGCAGACTACTGTGAAATGGCTTTATTAGAAAGCAAGTTAACTGTTGCTGGTTCTACTGTTGAAGATCCGGCTAACGTTGGTGCTACCGCTTCTGGTGCTGCTGGCGCTGCTGGTACTCAAGGACTATTCGATGCTATCTCTACAGGTGGTCACACAGTCTCAGGTATTAACGGTGTTAATGCTGCTTCTGATTTAGCTGAGTTCGATGATATTCTTGCTAAGTTTGACTCTCAAGGTGCTATTGAAGAAAACATGTTGTTTGTTAACAGATCTGTATCTTTAGCAATTGATGATATGTTAGCTTCAATGAACTCTTACGGAGCTGGTGGTACATCTTACGGTGTATTTGACAACTCTGAGGACATGGCATTGAACTTAGGTTTCTCTGGTTTCCGTAGAGGTTCTTATGACTTTTACAAGTCTGACTGGAAATATCTTAACGATGGTGCTCTACGTGGTGGATTAGGATTCAACGATATTCGTGGAGTAATTATCCCAGCTGGTGTAACTTCAGTATATGACGAAACTTTAGGAAAGAACATGAAACGTCCTTTCTTACACACGCGTTATAGAGCTTCTCAATCAGAAAGCAGAAAGCTAAAAACTTGGATCACTGATTCGGTTGGTGCTGTTACATCTGATTTAGATGCAATGACTGTAAACTATCTTTCTGAAAGATGTTTAATTACACAAGGTGCTAACAACTTCATGTTGTTAAACTAACATTATTATTAAGGTCGGGAGCTTCGGCTCTCGATCTTTTTTTTTATTAATTTTTTATTATATTATATTATGGCAAAGAAACAAACAAAAAAGGTGGAGGTAGCACCAGAAATAAAAGCTACTAATGAAATGGTTGAAGTGGTTGTTGAAAAACCAGTTCAAAAAAAGAAGAAAGTTGAAGATACCTGGGAAATAAAAGATAGAACTTATTTTTTAGCAGGAAATAAAAAACCTTTAACAGCTACAATAAAAGCGACAAATATATATTATTTCGACGAAGAAAAAGGTTATGAAAGAGAGCTAAAGCACACCGCTAACCAACGAACTTGTTTTGTTGACGAAATGCAAGGTGATCAAAGGCTTGAGCATATTACTTTTAAAAATGGATTTTTACTAGTACCGAAAAATAAAGTTGTTCTTCAAAAGCTATTGTCTTTATATCACCCAGACAAAGATAGAAAGTATTTTGAACAGCAGCCTGTTAAAGAAGCTCAAAGCTCAATAGAGTTAATTGAATTAGAAATTGAAGCGTTAAATACAGCGTCAAACATGGATATTGATTTAGCCGAAGCTATTATGCGTGTTGAGATGGGTTCTAAAGTATCTCAGGTGAGTTCTAAGGAACTTAAAAGAGATTTACTAATATATGCTAAGAGAAATCCTAGCTTGTTCTTAGAGTTAGCTAACGACACAAACGTCGTGTTGAGAAACTTTGGTATTAGAGCAACTGAAATGGGTTTGCTTAAGCTTTCTTCAGATCAAAGAACTTTTTCATGGGGCTCTAACGATAGAAAACTAATGACAGTTCCTTTTGACGAACATCCATATTCTGCTTTAGCCGCTTGGTTCAAAACAGACGAAGGTATGGAGATATACGCTAATATTGAAAAGCGTTTAAAATAAGTGATTATTTATAAAGTTGAGCTGCCAAGTGAGGTGGCTCAACTTTGTAATAAAAATAAATTAAAATGGCGATAAGCATAGATACGGTATATCAAAGAGTTTTGGCAATCGCCAATAAAGAACAAAGAGGCTACTTAACGCCTCAAGAATTCAACTTGTTTGCCAACCAATCTCAGATGGAGATATTTGAGCAATACTTCTATGACATAAGTCAGTTTGGCAGAGTCCACGGTAACGACACCGAGTACTCAGATATGTTAGATATTATAAACGAAAAAATATCTATATTTAGAAAAAATCAAGTTGGTTCTGCAAATAGTTCAGGCGAGCCAGCTTACTTGGCAACATTTGGGTCTAGCTTAGTTACTAATGGAACTTTTAGCGATGACATTGCTAGTTGGACCGCTGGTACAGCCGCTGCTGATAACGGGGGTAGTCAAGCGTATGATTCAGGAGCTCAAAGTATAAAACTTAAAAACGACGCGACGAACAATACGTTTAAGTCTACACAGTCAATTACTACAACCGCAGGTGCTCTTTATAGAGTGAAAGTAGATATAAACGCTAACAGTTTAAATACTACTGGTTCAAACTCTACTGCTACGACTAGAGCTACGTTTAACGGTTTTCCTTCTGTTAGTGTTACGCCAGGCTCTACGGTTACTGTAGAGTTTTTTGTTACTGCTACAGCAGCAAACACAAACTTAAAACTAGTTATAACTGGTAATGGTAACACTGGCGCTACAGATTTTGCTTTATTTGACAATATAGAAGTAAAAGAAGTTAGTGGTAGAAAGTTAACACTAAACAGCGACATATATAGATTAGGCTCTGTTTTATACACGAACTCTAATGGTAATTTTTTAGAAGTTGACAAAATACTTCCTAATGAACTTATATATATAAATTCGTCACCTTTAACAAAACCAACAGCGTCTAATCCAGCCTATGTGCTAGAGCGCTACAATAGCGTTGGAAATAATGCAGCTTCATACTATTCAATATCTGTTTATCCTTCTAGTGTTGTCGGAACTGAAATATCTTACAACTATATAGCTAAGCCAAGGAAATGTAACTGGGGCTATAGTATTGTAAACGAACAAGCTTTATATGACGCTGGTTCTTCTGTAGACTTTGAACTTCACGAGTCTGAAACGGTTACTATTGTAAACAAAATACTTGAGCTAGCTGGAATATCAATGCAAAAGCCAGATATAGTTCAAGTAGCTGCGGCTAAAGATAACAAAGAAATAAAACAAGAAAAATCTTAATAAATGGGTTTAATAAACGAAACAGGTAGCGCGTATTACAGCGGTAGTAACTTAGGTGGTTATCAGTTTACTTCTTTAAAAGATGTAATTGATCAGTTTATAATAGCTTATGTTGGAGAAGATAAAATAATAAGTAAGATAAGAAGATCTGACGTAGTTTTTCACGCTAAAAGAGGCTTGCAAGAGTTTAGTTTTGACACTTTTAAATCTACTAAAGCTTTAGAAATAGAGCTGCCAAACACGCTTCAAATGACGCTTCCTCAAGACTATGTAAATTACGTTAAGCTTACGTATTCTGACTCTGCGGGTATGGAGCATACAATTCACCCAGCTAGAGTAACTAGTAATCCAGAAAAAATAACGCAAGGCGCTGATGGTAGTTACACATTTAGTGGTAATGAGATACAAACGTCTGATTCAACAACTTGGGACAACTATCAATCAAGCGCGACCACCGAAAACAATCAAGACGACCTTGGTTACGACGACAGCATACTTGACAACAACATTGGCCAAAGGTATGGGATTGACCCTCAGTTTGCTCAAGCTAACGGATCTTTTTACATAGATGAACTTAGAGGTAAAATACATTTTAGTTCTAATCTTTCGGGTGTAACTATAACTTTAAAGTACATTAGCGATAGCTTAGGCACAGACGCTGAAATGCAAGTGCACAAGTTTGCTGAAGAAGCCTTGTACAAACACATAGCTTACGCTATAGTTTCAACTAGAGCTAACATGCCAGCAAGCTTAGTCAATAGATTAAAAAAAGAAGCTAGAGCTACAAAGCGCCAAGCTAAACTAAGGTTGTCAAATATAAAAATACAAGAAATAACACAGGTTCTTAGAGGCAAGTCTAAGCAAATTAAACACTAATACATGGCTGAGTTAAAAAGAAACTTTCTTAAAGCTCGAATGAATAAAGATCTTGATGAAAGACTTGTTCCTAAAGGCGAATACAGAGATGCTTTAAATATAGAGATAGCTAGCTCAGACGGCTCCGAAGTTGGATCTGTGCAGACTCTTAAAGGAAATACTAAATGGAGAGAAAATGTTAGTATTTTTTCTAAAAGTAAAAACGCTCAAACAGTAGGTGTATATAACGATAGAGAGAAAAACAATATTTATAACTTTGTTTGCGATGCTTTAGATTTTAATCCTACAGAAATAGCCACTTCTTTTGGTGTAAGAACCTTACTTCTTGGTTTTAAATCTGATTTAATAGAGCGAATATCACCACACAAAACAGATAAAAATTTAACTGTTATACGACCTGTTGTTCATGATGTTTATGAAGTGCGAACAAGACCAGGATCTACTAGCGAAACAAGCAAAGATACAATATTTGGAATTAAAGGCACGTTTTATACTTTAGACACTCACTACACAAACACTATTGCTAATGTAAACAACATAAGGCCTGGCATGAGAGTTCAGGCTATAGATCTTCAAGGTAACGACGTTTACGGACCTGACAATGAAGTTATTGTAAAATCTATAACACGAACTGGAGATGGTATCACTGGTCCAATTGAATTTAACATAACTACTACAAATGTTTACGGTGCTACCACTTTTCTCTGGACTTCTACCATGAGAACTCAAGGTGTTTATTTAAAGTTTACAGCGCCTAGAGTTTTAAAATTTAGAAAAGGAGATAGTGAAGAAAGCCAAGCTAACGTTACTAATACGCCAACTTCTTTTACTCCAAAAAACTCTTATATAAACGCTGTAAACGTTATAGATGACTACTTATTTTGGACTGACGGAAGAAACGAGCCTAAAAAAATAAACATAGAAAGATCTATAAGAGGGACTAAAAATATACTAGAAGGATTAAACAGTGTACCTCACACTATTCTAACAATTAAAAAAGGAGGTAAGTTTTATAAAGCTGGATTTTTAGAGGAATCTCATATAACTGTGTTAAAACCTAACCCTGACACTTCGCTAGTTGCTAAAGCAGTAAACAAGGCGGCTACAACAACTGCAAACATACCTATATACAGCAAGCCTGGAGGTAGTGATCAGCCTTGGGGCTATTGGAATTTTACTAGTGACGCAGGATATTTACTTAACACTAACACCAATATATATATACAACCTCAAGCTAATTTATTAGAGCCTTGGGCAGTTGGAACTATAATCGTGTTGTCAGGTTTTACTACAGCTACTCAAATATCAGTAGAAGTACAAAGTGTTCATGGTGATAATCCTGGTCCTGAAGGAGGTTATTATAAAGTTCATAGAATAAGTGAATATCCAGAAGGCTATGACAACTCTGCTGTTAACGAGCCTTGGATGGCACAGGTACAAACAAGAGAAGATTTTTATTCTAGCGACTTTATAAGCTTTTCTTACAGATATATTTATACTGACAGAGAAACTTCTTGTTTAGCTCCTTTTTCTCCAGCGGTATTTTTACCAGGAGATTACTCTTATTCTCCTAAAGATGGTTACAACTTGGGTATGCAGAGTACTGCTGAAGAAATACGACTGTCAAACTTTGTTCTTCCGCACACGCCGAAAGATGTTGTTGCTATAGATTTAGTTTTTAAAAGTGAGAAGTCAGACAACGTTTACATTTACAAGACTATTGAAAAAGTTACAAACGTATACACTAGCTTTGCGCTATTACAGCCTTACAACAACCTGATTAGTCCTTTAGCATTTGGAAATACTTTTGAAGCTACCGAAGATGTTATTACTGAAAAACTTTTTGGATTTACAGTTCCATCTGATCAATTAACTAGAAACTTTGATGCTGTACCAAAAAAAGCTATAGCTCAAGAAATACAGGCTAATAGGTTAATGTATGCTAATTACACGCAAGACTACAATTTAATAGACATTTATGGTAGTAAGGTAACGCCAAGCGTTTCTACTAACGTTGTAAGTAATAGTACAGGTTTTCAAAGCTCATTTAACTCTAACGATACTCTTAGAGCTGCGTATGGAACTCATTTCAGCGGAGTTAATATAACAGGTACTGATACACCTATATTTGTACACAATGCTAGAGTATATAAGTGCAAGCATCAAGTACAAAACATGTACACTACTCAAACAATAAAAATGGGTGTTGAAAATGATCCTGGAAACAATTTTACGCCAGGTAATAGATACAGCATATACGTTGTTCCAAAAGACGGTAACTACAAAATAAAAGCTTACGCTGAAGTAAACGCTTATTACAAAGAGGGACCAGAAGATAACTATACTTACAGACCTAGAAAAATTAGATTAGCTGTTTTACCTAACCAACCTACAACACACGTTTCTTGGGAAAACGTTGAAGACGTGCCTCAAGGAGTTGCAGAAAATAACGGTACGGTTGATCCAGATGGGGCAGCAATACAAAATACGTCTTTATATTGGGTTGGTGCTCAAAGTAACACTACAGATAGTTTTACGGACAATACCTACATATATTACGAGTACAACGGCGGTAAGTTTACTATGAGCAATAGTGAGCCTGGACTACACAGCTCTTGGTATAGTTTTCAAAGCATGCAAGACAATAACGAGCCATACGAGACCCAAAACTTCAATGGCACATCATACTTTGTGCAGGCTAACCCTGGAACTTCTACAGGTAATGGTTATAGAATTTTAGAAATACCAGAAACTGAAGTATACTTGCAAGAAGGTCAAGTCATAGCTCTTCATGTTCAATCGCCAGAAGTTTCGAGTTATTTGTCTGTGCAAGACGTTAGTGTAATAAACACTGTGTTTGAAGTAACAGAAGCTCCGACTGAAACTTTTGATTTACCTAGCTTAAAAGGTCAAAAATCTATAAAGTCAGAAAGAAACTATAACGTTGGTATAGTTTATAGAGATAGTCTAGGAAGAGAGAGCTCTGTGTTAATAGGTAAAGACGAAGACTTTACTTGCGAAAAAGACAAGTCTAATAAACAAAACTCTTTAACATTTTGTCCAAAAAATAACTATCCTTCTTGGGCAACAACTTATAAATATTTTATAAAAGAAACAACGACTAAATATAATAACTTAGTTTTAGAAGCTGCTTTTGCAGCTACAGAAGGAGATTACATGTACTTGGTTTTTAATTCAGTAGATAAAGACAAAGTTAAGACTGGAGATTATTTAGTAGCTAAAAAACAACACAACACTAACGTAGCTATAACTGATGCTACAGCTAAGTATAGGGTAGTTTCAATAATAGGTGAAGCCTCTGCTGACACAACTGATGGTGGCGTTAGTATTAACGTGCAAGGAAACGAAGTTCCTGGCTCTATAATAGCAGACACAAGCCAGTTAGATGGTAAGTTTTTTGTTAAAGTTGCTAGAACTAACATAGATGGTAGCGGCACAGTGTTAGGCACATTAGACGAAGGCGATGTAATAACCTCTATAGGTAGCAATAATGGAGCTGTTTTTGAAACAGAGCCAGAAACAACTTTAGACTTAGACCTTTATTACGAAATAGGTGATGCTTATCCAATCAGGCTAAGTGCTCAAAACGCTAGTAAGCATATAAAAATAGGTGCTTATATTACAGCGCACAGCGTCTCTGCAGTGACTGGTATTTTATCTAGCGAAAGTTATTTAAACCCTAAAGTAGTTAAAGTGCAAGGTTCTATAACTAAAGGTTTGCTTCAAAAAACAAACAAAGACGCTGATTACTATTGCAAGGTTACTTTAGATACTCCTCTTGACGTAAACTATGTTGTAAATGACACTTACGATTACAAGATTAGGTTTAGCACAGGCAAAAACTTTTACACAGAAGCTTACTTAGGTAAAACAGCTTTAGTAGGTGATACTGTTTTATATTTAAAGCCAGAGGTTCATTTTACTGAATACGATCCTTCAGACTTAAGAACTGCGGTGCCTTGGTATAATTGCGTTTCTTTTGGAAACGGAGTAGAATCTGATACTATTAGAGACGACTTTAACGCAACAGAACTTCATAAATATATTGCTAGCGGTAAAAAAAGTGGTGTTAAAGCTAGTATGCCTATATCTAATTATTCAGAATATATAAAACCAAGCAATATAATATTTTCAGAAATATATAATGAAAATAGAAGCTTAAATAGGTATAATGAGTTTTTAATGTCTAAAAACATAATAAAACAAATTAACTCAGACTACGGTAGCATACAAAAGCTTTTTTCAAGAAACAATGATTTGCTTACGCTGTGTGAGAAAAAATGTTTAAAAGTTTTATCACAAAAAGACGCTTTATTTAACGCCGATGGTAATCAACAACTATTAGCCACAGACAAAGTTTTAGGACAAGCAATACCTTTTGCTGGTGACTATGGTATATCTAAAAATCCAGAAAGCTTTGCGGCTGATGAATACAGGTGTTATTTTACAGACGCTAACAGAGGGGCAGTAATAAGACTTTCTGGCGATGGAATAACGCCAATATCTAAAGTTGGTATGAACGACTGGTTTAGAGATCATCTAGTAAACTCTGAAGCTATAATAGGATCTTTTGATAGCGATAAAGAAGAATATACTGTGAGTCTGCATGAAGTTACTCAAAAGAACGTTAGCAAACTAGTAAACTCAGTGTCTTTTAGCGAAGATATAGATGGTTGGACTAGCTTTAAGTCTTATATACAAGAAGCAGGGCTTACTTTAAATAATAAGTATTATACGTTTAAAAGTGGTCAAATTTGGAGACATCATGAAGAAGAAAATGGATATAATAATTTTTATGGTACAAACTACAACTCTTCAATAACAGCTATTTTTAACGATGAGCCAAGCGTAGTAAAAACATTTAGATATTTAGACTATGAAGGAACTCAAGCTAGAGTTATAAAAAATACTGAAGACTTACAATACTACAACTTAGAAGCAAAAGATGGCTGGTACGCAGAGTATTTAAACACGAATCTACAAGAATCAGCGCCAACTTACTTTTTAGACAAAGAAGGTAAATGGTTTTCTTACGTAAAAGGCGTTTCAACAAAACACACTAACCTTATAGACGGAGGAGCTTCTGAAGACAGCAATCTAGATACTAAAGAATTTACCGTGCAAGGTTTAGGTAAGCTTAATTCAAATGTGATACTTATAAACGGTACTCTTCCAGCGCAAGGATTTGACTTGAACATAAACGCAGACATCACCACAGCGCTTGATACTTCTGGTATAGCTAGCGGTGGTAACTCGAGCGGCGATGGTCTTGGTGCGGTCAGCAGTGGTGGTCCAACGTCTAGTAGCTCAAGTAGTAGCGGCGGATCAAGTGGCGGTAGCAGCGGTGGTGGTGGTGGTGGTGGATATTAATAAATTAAAATTATGCCAAACTTAGTAGCAACAGGAGGATTAACAGTATACAATATAACTCAATTAGGTGCAGATGCAACAACGGGAGCGTCTTCTACTTTTTTGATAACGCCTAACGAAGGTTATTTTATTGCCGCAAGTCAGTTTAGCTTAGCAGAAACTTTTAACGTTGATGACTATGCTGAGATAGAGTCTATAAACTTTAGCGATACTCTTTCAGCTTTTACCGTAGGCAACAAAGTTTTAGTTAGCGTAAATTGGAACGGTGTAACAAGTTTAACTGAAGACTACGATATTAACATAGGTATATTTTTTAATAACGTTGACAATGTTTATGATGTAAACTCAACGTCAGTAAGTCTCAACATAGTATACGCTCCTTCAGATGCTAACTGGATAGAAAACACACAAATAAACTTTTTACCTCAACAGTCTTTAAACATACCTCAAGTAGTTGCTCTTGAACATGCTTACATTGGTTACCACGCTCTTGCGTTTGATGTTATTACCTCTGGACAAACAGCGATATGCGACATAGAATTTATAGCAGGGACAGGCGAAGGAGATAGATTTTTTAACCAAGACATTAGTTCTTTGGTAAGCTTGGCAGATCCAGGTGGTAATGGATTGCAAGGAACCTTAGAGCTTGTTCCCTTAGAAACATTTACAGATCTTTTTGGCAACAACTACAAACACACGTATAGACTTTTTTACACTAGAGTAGAGAATAGCTCAGAAGATAATGGAACTCACGAAATGTATTCTTTCAATCCGCAGGCTTATGCTGTTAGTAATGTAGCGGGTAACTTACTTACTGCCAGTGGTTATGGTCATGGTGATGTTGTAGAAGGAGCTGGAACAACTGCTGGTGAAGTATCTAAAAGTCTTAAAGTATTTAACATACCTTTAGAAAACATAGAGTTTACTTTTAGTGACACTTGGGTTCAGTTTGGCGACAGCAATACAGAAGGATTACCGCCTGTTTCGCTTGGAGCAAATACCTATCAGTACTATTTTGATGTAGATAATATTCCATCAGGCCTAGCCTCTAGATCGCTTACCGTTAGCGTGAAAGATAACATGTACAACACGGTTAGAAGAACTTTTACAGTAACACAATACGAGGTTCCGCAAATACAGTTGAAAGTTTTAACTAATACTTTAGATGCTGCTGAGCTAGTAATAGACAACGCTACAGATATAGGCGCCGGAGCTGAAGATTTTGAACTAACATTTGCTGACTCTGGTAAAATTATAAGCTCTCCAAACGCGCAAGGAAATTATTGGGAGCAAATAGCTAGTGGTGGCTCTCCACAAAATACAAATGTTTACGACTCTGAGTTTAATGCAAGCTATATTTATCAACTATACGCTTTAACAGACACTAATGTTACTTTAGCTCAAATGAACAACACGGACTTTAGCGTAGATCAAGTAGGTTACCCTATAGGTTCTTTCCCTGCTTTAGACTGGCTTGTTTTTACAGGTGACTGGTTAATGGTAGACGCTGGTATTTTTAGAAAACCTTTTAAAATTAGAAATCAAGATAGCTCAAATTATTTAGGCGTGCCAGTAACAGACTCTGTAGATAGAACTGCTACTATAACAATTACACATCCAAATGATGTTACTGTTACTGATGCTGTCACAGTAGAACAAGACGCTTACTTTAGATCAGATAACGACACTATAACTCTTACGGTAACTGACAGTCCATCAGCTCCTTTTAGTAATTTAACTCTTGGCCAAGACTCAACTCAGCCGCAGGCTACGCAAAGTCAGTTTGGCCAGCAAACTAATATAAGGGTTTATGTAACAATGTCTGATTGGGAGAATGATTTTAATTTATTTAACGATACAACTACAGACTCTTCACAGGCAGATACTTATAAACAATATCCTAAGCCTAGAATTTTACTTTCAAATAGCGGACCTTATACAACTTTTGATAATGTAACTTATAACGACAACATTTTAGGAAGTCCTAGCTGGTGCTCCATTGGTAGCGGTCAATCAGTACTTTATGTTCCAGCAGAAGATCTTGTGTTTAACTCAAGCTATGATGCTTCAGACTCTAACAACAATTATCAGTACTATTTTGACTTTACTGTTTATGAAAACAACTCTTTTAACACTAGAACTTTAACGTTTGGAGGTTATCACTCACAAAACGCAGAGCTTGGTGCTACACAAGATACCGCTACTCTTTCGCAGCCACCAGCAGATTTTGCATATTTTACTTATCTTGGTGGTCCTGTTACGTCTTTTGAAGCAAGTTGGCAAGCTGATAATTACACTGGGCTTATAATAAAGTTTACGGGAAATACAGCTCCAACTATAGGTATTTGGGATAATAACCTTGAGCAGTATGCTGCTTTAGCAGAGAACACTGTAACTACAAATGGTTTTTCTTATAGTTTAGGTACGCCAAACTACGCTAACAACCAAATGGCAATGACTGTTACATGGACAGAAAACACTCCGCTAGCAGAAAGAAGCTTGCAAATGGGTGTTTGGCACTCTTCTTTATTGCCGCCAAACTCGCCTCAAGACGTTATTACTATAAGTCAAATGGAGCAACCGTTTGACGAAGTATTACATAACGTAGAAGTAATTCAGCTTGCTGGTTTCGCTACTGGAAACACTAGCGGCGGCACTGCTACTCTTTACTTCAACGTGGCAGATTACGACGCTGATGACTTTGCTAACGACGCTAATAAGCCAATAGTTAACGTGCTTAGAACAAGCTTTTTAAGTGCTGAAAGCGGCGCGTATGAAGATGAATTTGGCAACTATGTTACAGAAGGTATAATACAGTCTAATATATTTGTAGATTCATCGCTTGTAGTTACAAATCCAGCTTGGCAGGCTGTTGATCCTGACTTAAACATAACGTACACCCACAGCGTTACAATACCTTACGCGGCTAATGAAACTGGAGGTGATTACTTTTTTGCTATTAGAGCAAGACATCAATACAATCCTAACTGGGAGGACGACGATTATGCTTTTGTAACAATACCAGCCGATCAAGCTTTAACTATTGTTGGCGCTTACGCTAAAGAATATTCATCTTCTGGAGAGTATTACTATAGCGACAATTTAATTTCTGGAGCTGTTAGTAACAGAAAAGCAACTATACATGACGATAGCATGATAGTTGAAGGCGGTGGTGAGCAGTCTAAAATAAAGATTGTAGTAAGATATAATAATGGAAACTTTTCTAATGATAATACGTATGAACTTTATGATCAAACAGAAGATTGGGGAAGCTTGCTTTATCCTAATGAAAAACTAAATACTTACTTTAGATTTTTAAGCTCTGATACAACTAATATTTTTAAAACTCCTCCAGACTCTGTTTACGATGGTGTAAGTCAAAGTAACATGCCTATTTCTTTTGTTACAAACGACGGTAACAATCTTAACGACAACTCAACACATATATTGAATATGGACGAGTGGGGTAGTTATCAAATAGTGGGTTGGCCAAGCGGCAGCATATCTCATCTTTTTGGTAACACAACGCTTGAAGCCTCTGCATTTCCATCTTTAAATTTTGGAGTAGAACTAAACGTTGCGCCAAATCCTGAGTCAAGTAGTATATCTCATTTTATTGGTGTTTGGAAAGGCGATAGAGCTCCAAGAACTAACTTAATAAACACCAACGCTCCTTACGGAACATTAACAAGTTCAGGCCCCGTAGCTAATTTTACTAGAGATAAAAATTATTTTATTCCAAATCCACTTGTAGACGGTACAAACACTACGAACGCTTTGACTCTAGGCACCAATCTTCCTGGCGTGGCGTTACCTCATGCACACGGTAGTGCGACGGTAATAGACTTAAACAACGCTAGTAGTACAAACTTAAAAAATCATATTTTTAATAACGACATATACGTTCCAATAGAGTCTACACCTGGCTCTGGCGTTTTTGACGGCTTTAAGTGGAATCACGACGACAACGCTTCACCAGACAATACTTTTGTAAGTAATACTGGTCCTAGAGCCGCCGTTAGATTTCTTATACATAAACCAACTAGCGCAGAAACAGGAAACACAGCTTATAGCCAAGGAAACTTTCATTTTGAGCACACCGATGTGTTTAACCACAACTACGGTAATCAAAGACAGCTAGCAATTAGTTTTGAAATTGAAGATTTTGAATCAGCTTATAGCAACGAAGCAAATTCTATAAATGGATATTATAATTCGGCCTTTATGTTTTCTAATTCAAACATAGATTATGGAAATGCACTAACCGTGCTTCCAAACGGTAATTATTATACTTTAAATTATCAACTTCCTAGTATAGGTGAAAGTTTTCCTGGTCAAACTGGCACAATAGTTGGAAACGGTAAGTATGAGTTTAGATTTAAAGGTTTAGACTCTTTTGTAGAGTTTGCGCTTCATTATTCTAGTAGATTTACAATGAAAAACTTAACTGTTTGGGAAATACTTGATGACATTGCTATTAGACCTGGTCAAACAATAGATTTTTCCGTAGCGCCAGACGACATAATCAAAATAATTCATCAACCTGCTACAACTACACTTAGCTTTTCTAACGCTGGCATAAACGGATCACCTATGTCTTTATATCTGGCTGATGTTACAGCTTTTGGCGAGCCAGTGGTAAATACAGACGTAACATTAACAAATGCAGATCAAGCTACTGTTACAGGCGCTATCGATCAAATACAGTTAAACTTTATTAACTATATAGGTACAAGTCCTGTAATTAGAATATGGGACGGCACTAATAGCTCAAACTTTAACGACGCCCCAGCTTGGATTGAATGGTATGAGTACTATCAAGCAGGAGGCAATCCAGCTTCTGCTGTAGGTATAGGAATTGCTAGCTTTTACAGCGATGAAGATTCCACAAGACAAATTACGATTGGATTGTACGACGGGGTTCCTGGTAATACGCTTCAATTACCGCTAGATACTTTTGTGCTAAAACAAACTTCTTACAACTTAACTGATTTGGGTGCTTAACGTTTTAAAATAATACAAAATGTCATATACAATAGAATATAAGTTAGATAAAATAAACGATTCGTTACAAATAGGCGATACAGTTTACCACACATCGTCAAATCAAATAGGTTCTGGTAGTTACACTTTTAATATCAATGCAAACAGCTTTGAGGATATATTAAAAATAGGTACTATTTCAGGTATTAATAAAAACATAAACAAAATAAAAATAACTGGTGATTTAACATTAACCTTGCCTGAGAACGAAGGCTTCTTGTTTTTTAGCAAAGACAATGCCCACGATTTAAGCTCAATAAAAGGTTATTACGCTGAGTTAAAGATGGTTAACAACAATAATACGTCTAGTTCTGAGTTGTTTCAGATTAGTTTAGCTGCTGACGAAAGCAGTAAATAGAGCGTCTAGACTGTAACTATATATAAATAAATTAAATTATGGCTAGAGGAAGTTTAAAAGATCCATTTAAAAAAGATAAAAATTCACCTTTAAAAAACACAGGTTCAAACGTAGGGTCTACTATTGGCGGTGTTGCTGGAAGCGCTATAGGCGGTCCAGTCGGAGGATTAATTGGATCTGCTTTAGGTGGTTTTGTTGGTGGTTTTTTTGGTAGCGACAAAGATCAAGCGCCCGCGGGTCCTTCCGCTGCAGAGCTCGACGTTCAGCAGCGAATGAAGGAATATGAAGACTTTCAGTTCAGAACCGCTAATCCATACGAAGACATGCAAGTTGATTTGCAAGCCGCAGAGTTTCAAAGAAGCATGCAGGCTCAACAACAAGCTAACACATTACAAGCGCTTAGAGGCGCAGGCGGAGCTGCTGGAGCAGCTTCTTTAGCTACGGCAATGTCAAGACAGGCA
>Ga0181394_1000283_pt1 | contig 22866 bp, 33 predicted proteins | sample 17SPOviralmetaG_FD_130123 | JGI IMG/M metagenome (GOLD analysis project Ga0181394, IMG submission 130123) | Marine viral communities from the oligotrophic San Pedro Time Series (SPOT) site, San Pedro Channel, CA, USA - 17 SPOT_SRF_2010-11-23 | ecosystem: Environmental > Aquatic > Marine > Strait...
AGAATGGAGAGTAATGGATGGTTTATAGCGACCGAGAGGAGTCCTTTATTTTGTTACTGCGAAAACTTCAGTAACGATCGGTTGAGTATTGGGAGGAGACCCCTCTGGAAAAATTTTCTAGTGTCTGTGGGATAGAGAGGAGATAAGAAAGTGCTTGACTATTTACTCTTGTTGTGTTATACTGCGAATATTACTTAATATCGACCTCTATAAGACTCTCGATTGTCTTGATCATCGGAGAATGATAGGTCTATAAGTTCTGCCTTTGTATTACTTGAACCAGAGGATGATCTATGAAAACTCTTTTCAGGAGGAAAAGATACATCATCATCATTTGGTAATTCATTGAATAATGAGTCTTTTACACATTTCATATGACATTGATATTGGCGTATTACAGGTTTAAATGTGTGTCTAAGTGTAGTAATAAGATATCTTCCAGCATGATTCACATCCTTTGTATCTGACCCTGGCAGTAATTTTTGTTTTGATAGTGTGCGTAAGTCAAAATCAATAACATCACCTGCGACTAACTGACATTGACCAGGAACAATCATTTCAAGTTTAATACCATTTGCGATTGAATTCTGTTGTGATACTCTCTTTGCTTCTAAAAGACCTTCAGATTGAGGTTGTACACCGAATATACCAGTGTCTTCATTGTGTAGAAAGCGTGAAGTTGGTAAAAGTGAGATACGACTCTTTGGATAATCACTTACACTTAACTGGTCGTAATCTATGGGAGCTGTTGAGATAGGAAATCTTTCGTTATAAGGTTTATTCTGTCTAAATGAATCAGTATGTAATTCTTCATTATAATTATCGTGATAGTTAAAATCAACCTCTTGATATGTTTTCGTATAAAAATCGTGCATAATCATATGTGAGGCATATGTTCCTGTTGCTTGATGAGCAGCACTATCATAGGTATTAATAAAACTATAACTATCTACTGACCTAAAATCATCAAATATATTCTTTGCATTAGGATTTCCTCCTGGATTACCTCCATCTCTTGGTCCGCCTTCACCATTTGATCTATTACCTACCGTTGAAGTACGCACTTTATGATCATATTTCTCGGCAGCAGGTCTTGCCATTCGACTATGTATTCCGACCATGTTTTCATAACTGCGAAAATAGTATCCCTGCGTTGTTTCATAGAAATAATATCCTGCACCTTTACCATGTTCTGATAATGCTTTATTTGATAACATCGCTATAGCATCCAAGGGTCGCAGGTTAGGAAAGGTATACTTATCAGAATTTCTAGTTGGTTCAAAATATAGTCTTTTTCTACTATCTAAACCTTGTCTATCTGTAAATATTCTTGATACAATTTCGTTAATAGGACCTTCGTCAGCATGACTGACTCGTGTTCTTATACTACGAAGCATTTCTCTTGAGCAAAAATGAAGTGTATAACGATCTATACCCTCTTTTACTCTTTGTTTATCAGTCATTTTGTATATGTACATCGGATGACCAGTATCAGCAGAGGCATCAATAGTCCCTCTTGCTGATTGCATCCTGAAAGATATTCTTTCATTACCAGTGAGTGGAATTTCTTGCATTAAATCTATTGAGTCTAGTACAACTATTGAACCTGTAAGTGAATGTCTATAAATGCTTTCATAAACATTTAACTCTATAACTAAATCGCTAATATCAAGATTTCTAGATTTTTTACCACTAGTACCTAATATAATAATTTCATCAGCGTTGTAATCGCCTGCGTATCTCATCTCACTCACAATTATTCACCTATAAGTTTTTCAAATTCTGACACAAATTGACTTAAATAGATTGGATTAAGTAATTTTATGCTTCTATATTTATCCTGTAGTCTTTCTTCGTAATCTCTATTCGATACAAGTATTGGATTATCGTGATCTGAATTAACTTCAACTCTATGTGAATAATCACTAGGACCATTACTTGTTGTACGCCCACTATCTTTTACTGTTTCATAGTGGTGTATGGTATCTTCATTTCCTGCACCGTACTTATCTGTTAGAAACTTGTCAAATTCAGGTTGTGTCATTGGCCATTGATGATACCTGTCAGATACATTATTTGTCATTAGTATTACCCAATGTAATTTAGCACTACCAAACCATTTCATCGCTATATCTTCGGGTCTCTCACCAGCTTTGATATCATAAGAATCATATAAAAACAATCCACTTCTTACACCTGATCTTAATTTTACTCGTTTTAATATATGAGTTACAAGTTTGTCATTACCTTTACCAACACTATCATATGCTATCAATGGAAATCTATTAAAAAAAGACATATTAGAATCCTTTTACTATCTTTTCTTTGGTTATCATTTCTGTTTCTTGGAATGATAATTGCATATTAATACTTACAGGTGATCCGTCATCATGTACTTGTACACCATTCGGAGTATAATTAACAGTACAATTTGTTAGAACACAGGTTGCAATTTTATTCATATATGAATTCTCAAAAGCTGTACCATCTCCATTTTGATACATATAGTGAATATCAAATTCTGCAGGAAGTGTCATAAATCTACCTGATCTGTCATTTTGCATTTCTGGTGCCATATGAAATCTAAACAATTCTATAATTTTTTTAATATCTTCAGTTTCTTTTGCACTTTTAGGGGTGAAATTAAAACTGTATGTAAATGTTCTCATTTCAGGGTTCTCAAATAACACTTCCATATAAGGATTAGTTGCTCTTCCAAAGAACTTATTAACAAGGGCACCACCACCTTCACCTAATCCAAGTGCTGACATCAATTCAGCAGCACCTGTTGTGGCAAGAGCTGATAATAAATCACTACTGACATTTACTCCTAGTTTTGCTAATGCCTCTTGATCTCGTTTTGCAAATGATTCAAGACCTCTCGCACCAGCAGCAGCTAAAAATCCTAAGGTACCAGTTTCAGCAGCATTATATTGCACTCCATATGTGCTTTCTATGTTAGAAGGAAGATATAATGCAATTGATTCTGAAATTCTTGTTGTTAAATTAGCATAAGAATTCATGCCTGAAAGTGATTCTTGTTTACCTAATGCTAAATCAGTTCCTTCAGAATTTAATATTTGTTGTTTTTTAGCAATTTTATAATTTTCACCAGCATGGATGTTAGTAGTTTTTACTCTTAGTTTTTGTTGAAGTGGACCAGCAATATCTGCCATATTAGGTCTTGTTGTTGGTGTTGCATATCCACCAGTGATTTGACCTATATTAGGTCTTGCTGGTGTTGTTGATGTTGCAGATCCACCAGCAATATCTCCCATATTAAAATTTCTTATTGGGTCTGCTGCTACCGTTGCGGCTGCCCCAGCAATATCTGCTATGCTAGGTCTTGCAGGTACTGTTGACGCGGCCGCAACTGCACCAGTAACTCGTCCTCTAAATGAATCTTGATTAGCAGCGGCTGCGGCATCTGATATTCCACCAGAAATAGCTGCTATAGTGGGTCTTGTTGCTGCGGCTGAATCTATTTCTGCCGCTGCGGGTCCAGTAATATCTCCTATGTTAGGTCTTGCTGCTGCACCTGCAGCTGCAATTCCACCTGTAATTTGACCTATATTAGGTCTTGTTGCCGCCTCTTTTGCGTCTTTATATATTGGTCCAGCAACATCTGCTATAGTGGGTTTTGTTGTTGGTAAAGCACCTGCAATATCTGCCATGTTAGGTCTGTCAAAGTTTGGTTCTTTTACTATTACTCTACCTCTATAAGACTCTCGAATGTTTGCTCTATCATCATCATATGCTTTCTTTCTTGCATCCCTTGCTTCAGCAACCTCACCATGGTTTGTATGATTATTTACATTGATATAAAATATTATATATTGTGCCTCTTGTTTATAATCAGACATACCACTAGGATATACATGAGAAGTAAATTGAAATGGGTCGCCGTCTAATTTACTATTAAGAGGATTAGAATTAGCGAGTTCTATCGGTGATGTTCTACTTATAGGTGATGTTGATCCTGTATTACCAGGACCACCAAATAAGTTATTCTTCAAATTACTCAACTTGTTAAATAGGGTTGACATATCTTTCCTTGATAAATATTGTTATAACTATTTATAAGTCTATGAGAGAAAGAACACAAAAATACAAAGGTAAATTTACACCAGAGAACCCGAAGAAATATGCAGGTGATTGTGATAATATCATCTATCGTTCTATGTGGGAGAGAAGGTGTATGAAGTACTTTGATAAGACACCCGGCGTAATACTATGGTCTAGTGAAGAATTAGCAATACCTTATTATGATACTGCAACTAAGAAACAGCGTAGGTACTTTCCTGATTTTCTGATTAAGGTTAAAACAGCTGATGGTAGTATCAAAACTCACCTCATTGAAGTCAAACCCACTAAAGATATGCGACCTCCTACTGGTGGTAGAGGTAAAAAGAAGTCAACTGTACTGTATGAGATGAAAACTTATCTTATGAATCGTGATAAGTTTGCGTCAGCAAGAAAATGGTGCGATGATAGAAATATTATCTTTGATATCTGGACAGAAAAACATCTACAACAAAAAGGTTAATTATCAAATCGGTGATCTCGAAATGAACTTTCACTTAATGCAGCAGCAGAAGAATCTATACCAGCAGCTCTTGCAACTGGATGATTACCACTATCAGGAGTAACACTAGTATTATTAGTGGTTGGTGCAATCGTGGTAATATTAGCGCCTGCTTCTTTTTTATCTAATAAAATTTTGTTTTCTTGTATTCTTTGATTTAGCATCTTTGTATTCCGTGACATAAACTTTTCATTATCAGCATCAAATGCGTCTTTACTATAATCATTTACCTTGCCACCAAGTTTTTTAATTTTTGCTTGATTTTCTTTAACTCTATTTCCACGAGATTCTTCAAATGGAAATACTCCATAGTAAAAGTCACCTTTGGCCATTGCTTTAAAATCTTTTTGAATTTCTGATCTCAACATTATTATAGCTTCATTAACATTATATGTACCTTTATCACTACCTATACTACCAAATGAACCTTCTCCGAATCTGAACCTGTTAGATTGTCTTTCACCTATTTCTTTTTCTTTATCAATATATTCAGAAGTTCCTTTATCAACTCCAATATTAAAACTTTTACCTAGTATTTGTTGTGCCAAAAAGTCCGTTTCTGGTGCAGTTTTAGCCGCCTCGACAGCTTCTCTAATTTTATCTGGTCCTGTGAATTCAACTCCATTAACAATTGGATTTGCTGCTGCTTTATCTTCTTTACTTACTGAATTACTAAAAGCACCTAAATTCTCACTCCATGTTATTTTACCTTTAGTATCTCTAGTTAATTTTTTCATTTTAAGTATCTTTTTATCAAAAACATTGCCAGTAGCTACATCAAACTTTTCTCCAAGATTACCTTCCTCGTCTTGAACTGTTTTTAGAGTATCTTCTATTTTAACATCTTCTTCAACAATTTGTTTAGCAATTTTAGTTGGATCTTTAGTTGAACTAGGAAATACAATATCTTTTGCAAGATTCAATGCCCAACTAAAAAAATCTTTTAACATCGGCATAATCGTATCTTCAAAAAATGATTTCATAATAGGTAGAATCTTCTCACCAACAGCTTTTAAATCAGTTTTAATCTTTTCGAATACTGCAGGAAAACCACCCTCATCAAAAGTTTTCTCTAATTCAAAGAAATATCCTATGACTTTTGAAAAAGCTTCTGTAATCTGTTCTTTATATTTGTTAAATAATGCGATCAATCCAACTAATCCTAATAATTTTAGACTTTTTGATAGCTTGCCACCTTCTGCTTGTTTTAGACGATCACGAGCAGCAGTTCCAACTCTTGAAAAGAAACCTGGTCCTTTTGGTGGTTCTCCTTTATCTTCATCTTTATCATTTTTTTCAAGGTTATCTCGAATATTAGCCCTTTCATCCATTGCCAGTGAAGAACGGTCAACATTTAACATTTGTTTTAATGTACTGTCAATTGATAATAAACTTTGTTTTATACTTTCAAATATAGACATCAACACATCTTGTGGAGAAGATCCTTCAGTTTCTGCTAAAGCACTTGACTGCGACCCTAACATATTGTTTTGAGGAATAACTATTGCTTGACGACCTGCACCTCCACCTGGTGTTTTATTAGCACTACCTCTACTTCCAAAACGCTCTCCACCAAATACTCTTTCGCCCTCACCATCTTCATCTTTGTAAACATTACCAGATTCACCTCCACCTAGTAGTCCACCTGCAGCTCCTGCTAATCCACCAGCAGCACTCATTCCCATTTGAGCAATTGTTGATCCTGCCATTAGTAATCCTCCACCTAATGACATAGCACCCCCTACGAGGGACATAGCACCTCCTGTTATTGAAGCCGCACCTGCTGCTAAAAGTGGTAATACCATTTGTTATTTCCTTGTTCCTGCATATAAACCAAACCATGCTGCTCCAGCACCAACAACCACACTAACAAGTCCTGATTGTTCCATAGAGGGATTACCTAGTGCCATATACCACAATACAACTTTGTATAGTAAGTAGATATATGTTGTTATGAATATTCTAGGAAATATTCTCCATGCGTCTAATGCCTTTGCTAAGTCTATAAAACCTTGATACTTATTCTTACTAGAGTCAACTATATTCGTATCAACTTCTAATTCGATATTTACCTTCTTAGTTTCTGTATCAATTTTTTTTACTTCTTCACTCATAGTTTATCCTTATTTATTATTATTTTGTTTTATTCTTTCATTTTCTTGTTTTATATGATCAATAAGTAATTGAACATATATTTCTCTTTCCCACGGTATCAGCCCTTCGATATCACCAAGAGAGTAATTATGGTGTTGCATTAAAGAAAAGTTTGTATGAAAATAATTCTCTAATGTATCGTGTGAGAGGGCTATCCGAAAAAATCGTTGAGTCCTGTTAATGTAACCTCACTTGTTTTTTTAGTTTTAGGATTTTTTACCTTAACTGTATGTTTTAGTTTAGGCATTGTATCAAAAAACTTTTGAACATCTTTAAATTGTTTTGTATTTAACTGTTCAAGAAATTCAATCAATTCTTTATGTGTTTGATCTTTAGTTTCATATACTTTTTTACCGTTATCTTCATAAATTTGTAAAATACAATTAGCAATTACATCTAACATATTGTCAGCAGTAATATTGTCGATACCTTTATCTACAAATGACTGAATTGTTGGGTATGTCATAATTAATCCCATATCTTTAGTTAGTTCAATCTTATTTGTATGATCTTCATCCACTTGTACTTTTATATCATTTAAATCAACTTCTACATCAGCATATGTTTTCATATCATCTTGACATAGTATTTTTAATTTAGATACTTCACCAACAGACTTTGCTCTTATCTGTAAAAATACATACTCTATATCAAACATAGGCATTGTTTCTACATTTAACTTTTTGTAAGTACACTCATTTACTATTTGTTTAATAGCATTAACAATGTCCTCTGGTTTTCCACTCTCCATAGCAAGAAGTAAAATCTTTTCTTCCTTCACTAAGAATGGTCTAAATTTAATTTTCTCATCCGTAGATGGGATTTCCAACTCATATGTTGGAGTTATCATTTTTGGTAGTGCCATAATTTATTCTCCTTTATAATGTAAAATTATGTAAATGGTGGGAATACTTTCCCTTTAAATATTTTTCCTAAAGGTAGTCTTTGTTTTTGTGTATTCAAAACATCTCTACCTGCTCTTTGTAGTTCTGCTGGTAATAATCCAAACAGTCCTTTATCTCTTTGTTTAATATCATGTAATTGTTGTAAAGAATTACCATACGGTTGATTATTGATACTTTCAGTAGTAAGATTATACCATTGTCTATACTGAAGTTGCACATTAATTCTAACAATTTCATTTGAAGAACCGTAAGCATAATCTATCGAACCTACTTGCTCAGGATAAACTTCCGTACACTCTATCGCATATGTTGGTGAGTCTTGAGGTGCTGCCCCTTTACCATCTGTTGGATCAATAGGACCATGTAAAGAACCTAACTGCATAATTCTCATAGTACCTACATAATCATTATAATATCCTACTTTATGTGTAATATTATCAACACAAGCTTTTTGCCACATCTCAAAGAAATGTCTTTCTCTTAAAAATTTATCAGCATAGAAACTTGCATTTATTGTTCCACCATATCCATGACCACTTACAATTTGTCTTCCTGGTCCATAAGTTTTTAATTCAGTTGTTGTTAAATCATGACCAGGCATGGTAATAGAATCACAATGTAAATTTATTTGTTGACTCATTGTCTTACTCATAATATTAAGATTAGTTGGTTCAGTTGTATTATGTGTTCCTGATTCTGTATGTGGATTATAAGGTTGTGATTGTGAAGCAACAATTTTTTCAAGATTAGTAGGTAAGTTAATCTGAACAGCATATCTTGCTGCTCTTGCAAATCCTTCTGCTTTATTCATAGAAGCGGTGAAACGACCAATCGTGTTTTGTGTATTTCCTCTACTTCTTAACCTAGGATCCTCTGTAACATTTACTAGACTTTTATCTCTAGGAAATCCTACTCTAATGTCGTGACCTGCTAGTTTAATTCCTTTTCTGAATATTGCCATTAGTAAGGTCTACCTTTCATAAATCTTGCAACTGGTAAAAATATTGCAATCGCCATTTCGTCTGCTGGTATGTTTAGAAATGATGTTCTGACTTGACTATTTAAATATCGTTTTGTTGTCTTTTTAAAGTATGGGTTACTAACCCAATCTATCATATATCTTGTTTTCTTATCAAAATTTTTATCACTGGCATATTCTGATAGTTGTTTTAAAAATGCCACTCTTGCACCAAAAGGTAAATAGTGAAAATTGATACCAATGAAACCACCCTTTGCAGGTTCTATTGGAAATATCAAAGGAAACTTATCATAGTAAGGTAATGTTGCTTTATATTTAGGATCATATCCAAACAAATTCATCATACCATACTTAGGACTTAGTGTTGCTTTTCCTTTGTTAATTAAAGACTTTGCACCAGGTGTAGTCATATTATTCACCTGTTTTCTGTACCAGTCAAATGATTTAGGTCCAGTTGTTGTGTCTAAAATTTTATCAAATACAGTCTTTGCCATACTACTATTTATAATGGTTTATAGATAGTGATTAATTCTTCTTTACCTTTAACCTTAATCTTATCTACTTCAACTGACTTGATACTCTCTAGTTTTTCTTGAGTATAACTCGAATATAATGTTGGGCAGTCTTTATAATCACCTCGACCAGCAGTCGCCTCTAATCGTGCGGCAAGATTGACAGCATCCCCTATGACTGAATAATCAAATCTATTTGTACTACCCATATTACCTATGATTGCTGTACCTGTGTTGACACCTGTTCCGACATTGATATCAGGTAGTCCTCGTTCTTTATATAATGCCTTTAACTCTTTTGTCTTTGCTTCTATTTCAATGGCACTCTTGACGGCCATCTCTGCGTGGTTCGGCATATCGATCGGTGCGTTGAATACTGCCATGATACAGTCACCCATAAACTTGTCAATCATAGCACCATTGTTGAGTAGTATTTTAGTCATGTCATCTAGAAACTCATTGACAAGTTTTACAAGACCTTCAGGATCATCTTTGTTTTTGTAGTATTCAGAAATAGGTGTGAACCCTATAATGTCCATAAACAAGAAACTCATCTCTCGTCTGTCGCCACCTAATATCAACTTACTCGGATCTTTCTGCAATATTGCAACTTGTCTCGGGTCTAGATATGTTTCAAATTGTTTTCTTATTTGTTGCTTCAACTGAAACTCTAAAACGAACCGATTAAATATACTATGCATACCTACTATTGTCAAGCAAATAATTGCCCAACTTACATCTGCGAGAATAAGATATTCGGTAAACAAATAATATGAAGTAAATGCAAGTATAACATAAGATAATACTATTGTCAAGCCGATAACCCAATACGGTGTAAATCTTGCTAAAATAACTATTGACATTCCTAGAAATACTGATATAATTAACTCTAGGAATAGACTATAATCATATCTTTTGATCTGTTCTCCGTCTAGAACCGTCTGTAAAGTCGAAGCAGACAGTATATAATCGTGCATTTCACCTAATGGGGTTGCAATAATACTAGATAAACCCTCGGCAGTTATACCGATAATAACAGTACGACCTGCGAATTCGGAAAAGTCTTCTTCACTTGCTGATATGGTATCGAACTCCTTATTCCATCTTAACCATATTCTGGCATGTTGATCGGTTTCTATGGTATCATAACCAGGCACCCTCACAGCAATCACTCCCCCTTCGCCCGCTTTAATCTGATAACTAGGGTCGCCAGTTGCCACTCGTATTGTTTCCAATGCCATGGCAGGATATGTTTCATCACCGATTCTCATAATTAAAGGCACTCGTCTAACTACACCGTCTATCTCTGGCGCCGTATTGATAACACCAACACCATCTGCATACTGTCCTAATTCAGGTATCGGACCTAACATACCAGGCCATTCATATAACCAAGGTAGAGGGTCACCTATTTTTGCAACACCTCTTGGTACAGCGTTTTTGTTTATTTGTGTTGTACCTACCTGTGCAATAACAACACCCATTTGATTTATTGTATTGATAAATGCTTCATCTCCACCCATTCTATCATATTCAGAAAAGAGTATAGGCATAACAATTATACCTACCTGTGCCTCTCTAAGTTTGATAACTAGATCAGCAAGTATTCTTCTATCCCACGGCCATTGACCATTTTTCTCAATAGACTTCTCATCTATCGTGATCACACCTATATCAGGTGATACTTCTTTTGTTTCTGATTGTAATATAAGATCAAAGGACTTTAATCTTAGTATCTCTTTTATTTGTGGGTCGCCTAAACCTATTATAGTTAATATTGCAAGTGTGAGTAGACCTATGGTCCAGTGAGTGAATATCTTTTTCATTACTGATTAACAGTCATAGTGCAATAAGTATGACCACACCAAAGAGTGTTAGTGTAAGTTTTATTATTGCCGTTTTGATTGATAGTGATTGATGATCCACTACTAGTTCTGCCGTCAACATCTATATCAATATTGTTATCATCACCAACTTGAGAAAAATCTATCTCAAAGTTATTCATACTTTGTATATCTAGATCAATGTTATTATCTTCACCGTCTTGTAGAATATCAAGATCACCACCAGTGGTAGTCGTGATAGTTAAATCAAAATCATTTGCATTTGCTCTACCAGCGTAAGTGTGTATTGTGTAGATCATTAGAACCCACACCAAAAAACTAGTTAGACTGAATAATAGTAATCTCATTGACATTTCCTCCTACTTCATAATCGTAAATTTCGTCATCACCTTGTATTATATTTATATTGTATCCATACTCTTGATCCAATCTTAGTTCAAAGTAGTTTGATTCTGTTTCTCGTATTACTAACCATTGTGGTTCTTCACTTAGTATAATAATACCAGTTTCTGAATCTTTACCTGTGATGACACCTGTACCTCTCTTTTTATCGAACTCATTTCTCATTTGTTTTGCCAACTGTTCATTTAATTGTTTGAGAACATCGCCTAGAAAGTCCTGTTCAAGAAAATCTATATCAAGTGCTGTTGCCCAAGCACTTTCTTCTTCCTCTAGATAGTCAATTTCTAAATCATCAAATTGTAAAAAGTCTAAGTCTAAGGCGTCAGCCACTACTATATATTCTGATTGCTCTAACTGTTCAGTTATTTCGGCGGGTCTTGATATTATCAGTAAGTTATTAATCATATTTTCATCTAGACCTAAGGTAACAGGTTTCATAGGTGTACTTGCAACTGTATCAACAACTGTCGCCTGAAATGCCTGATTAAGTATAACTTGACCTGCGTCTGACTCTACTGATATTTCACCTACATAACAAGCACCTGTCGTATCACAACTCGGTAATAATATAATTGTAGAACTACCTATCTCATCTACGGTCATAGAGAAGTCTGTACCTCTAACACCGATAGTCGCTGTAGGTGTTTGTATCTTTATACTTGTAGGACTGTTTTTTGCAATTTGACCAGAGGCATATCTGATTGTACCTAGACCTGCTTTGAGTGATAACTTACCTGTCTTTGAATTAGGATCGTAAACAAATTCATCTATGATAAGTTTAGAATGCTCGGTGACATCAACACGAGTCTTATCAATAAACTCGATTGCTGTTTTGCCTTTTGCTGTTCTGATTGTGTCGTAAGAAAATACTTCTGCTTCTATTTGTGATTCAACTGACTCACCATTATCTTTTCTTTCTATTACACCACTGCCTTCGTGTAGTATTACCTCACCGATACTAGCCTTCGCCTCTTGCGAGCAGATGACCAACATACCGAGTGAGGTAAATGCAATAGCAGTAAGAAACCTCATTAGTCTCTTTGTATAATATCAATGTCGTGATTGTCTCCTGAAGTAGTTAGATTTAACATATTATCATTTACTCCAGACTGTACAATGTCAACATCAGCAATACTACCTGTGTGGTTGTGTATGAGTGTGTGACCATTAACATCTCCGTTACCATCAATATCAATTAAGTAATTATTTGTATCGCCATTAACTGTAAGTGTTAGAATGACAGAATTGCCGTCTATTGAAGCAGCAATAACATTTGAATCAGAACCAGACGCACCAGTTATATTAACTGTAGCACCAGTCGCTGATGAAGTTTCACCGATATCTAAATCAATATCTTGCGAACTACCTGTCCAAGTTATGTTTGCAGTAGCAGTGCCACAACTTGAATTGCCAGCAGTACTATCACAATTAAAGTCAATGTTATTTGAATTACCAGTTATGTCCCAAGTACCTGTGTAGTTTGCACCATTAATATCAAAGGTGATAACATTCGAATTACCAACTTGTTTGATATCAAAGTTTGTTGTTGCACCGATAACACTTGACGAGGTTGTAGAACTACCGATAGTGTTATTTTCACCATCTTGTAATATATCTAAGTCTAATGTAGCACCTGATTGGGTGATATAAATGTCGTTTGCATATACTGTACTAACCATCATAAACATAATTAGCATTAATTTTTTCATTTTTGTTTTCCTTTAACCGTTTAATTTAGAAGGTCTTAATTTAGTTTTCCATAAACCTTTAATCTTACCTTCATCTAGTATTTGTAATATACAATGTTCTATTGCCGATCTCAACGCATAATTAACTGGTTCGTTTACGGCCACACCAGTTTCTAATTCTAATGCTTTTGTGCCTAAGTCTAAAAATCTAAATACATCTCTACCAGTTTTAAAACTGGCGATAGACTTCGTTGATGATACAGCAATCATAACTTCGCCTGTGTGTACTGACACAATTCTCATAGATACAGTCACCTGATCTACTCTATATTCTTCGTGTATACCTATACCAAAATATCTTGCACCATCACCACCACTTTCGGTATTAGCATCATAACCTACAATGTTGCCTTCAAATAACAATCCAGCAAATAACATAGGTTTCAATACACCTTTACCTATCTCTGATCCATCATATAATTCAGTCGTTGATCTGATTAACTGTCTTTCTTTAACAAGATTATCTAAACTTGCTCTTTCAACAACTCTAAACCAAGTGCCTTCACCTGTTTCTTTAAGTGCCTGTATTACCCATACATCTGCACCTTGAGAAACTGCCATACTTAATTGAGAAAACTTAGTACTAGGTTTTCTTTGACCTGTTTGATCGTGAAACTCATATACAGCAACTGTAATAATTTCTTGATCTAAGTGATCGTAATATTTTAATATGTCGCCTGTCGGTGTGCCATATGCCTTAGGTGGTTCTTCTTTATAAGGAAAATCACTAGGTACAGTAGCACAACCTGTCAACATTAACAATATGAATAGAGCAAAGTATCTCATTAAAATACAAAGTCTCCTACAGGCACAGTCATAGTGGTTACAGCACCACTCTCATCTGTAATTGTTAATGTTATATTACCTGTTGTAGTATCTTTAACCCAATACAATGTTGATCCTTCAACATCTGCTGTACCACTTGTAGCACAGGTTGTTGTTTCACTATCGCAAGAAACACCAAACATATTATCAACTAACTGTTTTGATAAGTTAGCATATATTCTACTCTCAACATTCTTAACGAACTTGGCGATTGTAGTATTGTTTAATTCACGCTTCGCAGCTGAAGCAGCAGATTTAGCGTCATCTTCAACATCATTTTTTCTTTGATGTTGTAATTGATCTACACTTAGAACATGGGTACCATACCCATTACCGCTGAACGCTGGATTACCAAATTGAAAATCTAGTTCAGACGCTTGTACATATTTTATTGTGTTATCAAATGCCCACCCTAAAATCCATAATAACACCGCACCGAATAACACTATTTTGATTAGTGTTTTCATGCTACTATTTATAATAGATTACTTTCTGTGGGACTTCTTTTTCTCTAAATTTTCTTTGAGTTCGATAGCAGTTTTAACTTTTGCTTTTAATCGAATAATATCATTATCTAACATTCGAATACGATCTATAAGTGCAATTAAAACTGTATTTGCTTGACCTAGTTTAGTCTTAATTTCTTTTGTGATAAAATTATAAATGAAATATATGAAGTATGCCATTGCCACAGCAGCAAACATAGGAAATCCATATTCTTGTAATACACTAACTAGATCCATTAATCTCTCCTAGCATCTTTTTTACCATCAGCACGAGCAATTCTTTCTTCGTCTGGTGGTATTTCAAGTGTATGTGAAACTAATACATCAAGTTTGATAATATCATTATTCATATTTTTAACTCTATTATCTAATTGTGTAATAATAGAGTGCATGGTTTGTACTTGACCTATGACCGAACCTAAAATATATCTAAGAATGATATAGATGAATACACCCATGGCAAATGAACCTGCAACAGGTAAACCAAATTCTGCTAATATAATAAAAAATTGTTCCATGTAGTATTTATACCATAAAAAAGGGGTCACTAAGGACCCCTAATTTAAGTTGATATCTCAATGCTTAAAATACTATTTTTGTACCTACAGCATAGTTATTTTGATCTTCTTCACTTGAAGATACATTCTGCTCTAACTGATATTCAGCATAGACAGAAAATGCACCAGTGATTGGTTGATCAATACCAGCAGTTATGTAAGAATCGCCATCAACTATTTCGCCATATCCAACAGATATGTTTCCAACAGTTCCAACAACTTCATAACCTTTTGTTTCAGTACCAGAACTATCCTTAATAGAATAAGCAGCTGATATTGCAACATCTCCTAGATCGTGAGATCCAGAAACTGCCATGTAGTCTATTTCTGTATTGTTATCTTTTGAATAACCAACAGAAACTGGTCCTAGATTAGCAGATATTTCATATTTATCAATGTCTTTTGTATTGTCTGCCCCATCCATTTGAATAAGAGTAGAAACACTAGCAGGTCCAACACCGTTAGATATAATCAAAGTATTAGATAATCTACTACCTTGGTTTTGATCTGCGTTAGAACCATATACATTGAAAACATCTGTAGCGCCAGTGACAGCAGTAAATACTGAGTCTTGACGACCTACACTTAATTTACCTAGATCACCGCCATCAACTCCTAGATATGCAAGTCTTGATGAAAATGTATCTGATCCAGAGTCGTCAACATTAACGCCGACTTCTAGTTTACCAAAAGCATTTACATCTGATACTTCAGAAATTGATAGACCAATTCTTGAAGCATTATTGCCAGACTTCCATACACCGTTGTTTGAGGTATCTTCGTTGTAGTAAGCCATGTAGTTTAACTTACCATAAATTTTAGCGTTTACATCTGGTAGTGTCACCGTTGTTTCGGCAGACGATACACAGATCATCGCTGTCGCAAGTGCAAAAGCACCCACGATTAGTTTAATAGAACTCATAATGTTCTCCTTAATTTAATTTTGATATCTCATTGTTTCATAAAAACAATACTATTATTTATAAAAACGAATCACTTGGACATAAAAAAAAGGGGTTGAGCGAAACCCAACCCCTTAATGTACAGAACAGGTGGAGAGATTAAGCGTCCTCTTCCGCCAGTTTACTGAAATAATCAAGCGTTTCATCGCTGTCATCATCAACTGGAGAGGATGTTGTATCTACTGTTTCTTGTACAACTGGTGAAGCTGTTTCAGTTGCAGGTGGGATCGCAACATCTTCAGCAGTTCCAGTACTTCTTGTTCCCATTAAAACTTTATCTAGTTTCGCTTTTAGCTCATCATATGACTTAAAGTTTTCTGGTGCAAGAAATGGTTTTAAAGGATATTGTTTATCCCATATAGATTCGATTGCTTCATCATTGTCTGCAATAGCAGAAGCACCATCGAATTCAGATTTATCATAATTCCAATAACCATCAACTTTTCTGATTTTAAGTTTGAAGTTTGCACCTTCCCAGAAATCAAATGGGTTGATTGGAGTTTCATCTTCGAATTCAGGTTTCATCGCTTCAGTAATCTTATCAAAGATTTTCTTACCGAACTTAAATAGTTTGATTTGACCTTCGTTTTCAGGATGTTTTGGATCACTAATGATTTGAATATTAGCGATGTATGATAGTTTTCTTTTTCTCTTACGAGCAATTTCTTTATCTGCTTCTACACCAGAATTCCATAGTAAACTATTTGCTTCACTAATAGGACATTTCTTGTTTAGAGTAGTAAGACTGTTCTCGATTAACCAGCCACCAGGACCTTGAAAGGCATGAGACCATAATCTCGCCCATGGTAAATCTTCATCTTTAACTGCAGGTAGAAATCTAAAGACTGCATAACCATTACCAGTTTTATCTAGTTCAGGTTTCCAGAATCGATCATCTGCATAAGAATTCTTTTGTTTGGTAGGTTCGGCAACTTTTGATAGTTCGCCAATGAGTGTGTCTAGATTAGACTTTGACCTTTTGAGGGCCGCTATACTTGTATTCATATTGTATCTCCTTGTATGATTGTATTTGTATATATTTTGTGCTGTATAAATCGCACATAGTTATTTATAATACTTTTAAGTTTATATTATAACATTTTTTGACGATAGAGTCAAGCAATATATTACTCTCCAATGCCGTCAGTTGTACCTAAATGATAAGGTTCTTCTTCTTTTTCTTCTAGTTTTTTTATTCTTGATTCAAGTTCGGATATCTTTACATCTTTTTGTTGACATTCCGCTTCTTTACTGTAATATAATGCCATGTAATCCATTATTCGTGTTCGCCTCCTCTACCTCTAAGACTTGTACTAATCTTTTCTTTTTGTACTTGTCTGAAATATAGAGCGGTCAGTACGGTCATTGTAAGAAATAAAGCATGAGCAATAGCAGATATACCAAAAGCATAGATGCTCTCTATAATATAAATTCCAAATACAGCGGACCACATCCAGGCAAGTATTTGCATGGACATAAACTTAACTTGAAAGGGTAAATCTTTAAGAGCATTTATCCTATCGTTCATTATAATATCATAATAATTCTTTTTCATTATATCTCCTTAATCTTCTTCTTTAATATTTGTTTATATTTTGTAGTATTATATTTTAGAAATGGTTTATATCTAACCATTCTTTCATATAATTTTGGCCATAATACTTTTTCTGTTATACTTTTATTCAAATGCCTAGAGAAGTTGAGTATATCATCTAGTATTATAAATGTTTCAAAGTTTATTCTTTTGGATAAAAAGTATTTCAATATGTAAGGATGTTGTCCTTGTTTTGAAATCATAATATCATTAAAAGATATATCTTTTGAATTCATCTGTTCAATAATATAGTCTATATCCTGTTCATAATAATAACTTAAAGATTCAATCTTCTTTTGCCATAGTTTAAAGTTTTCATCACCAACTCTACCGATAATGTCACCAACCCATAAATTAGTATTGGTAACAAAATTACTAACAAAATAGTCAGCAATATCCCTATCGCTATAAAGTTTAGAAAGTTTATGAAAAAAATATCTATCCCGCCTTTTAGTAAAGGTACCCAACCTTGCCGTTGTTCTACCAGAGTGTTTATGGAAGTCATAAGATCGGTTTTTGCTTGTGAAGTGAAGTTTGACAGCCAAGTAGATTTTATAAACTTCAAAACCATTCATTAAATATTTTCTGTTTGTATAAACCTTGTTTCACAAAAAAAATCAAAACCTGTAAGATTTTCACCATCTACCACTCTATATTCAGCAAGTAAATCATCTGCAAGTATAACTTTCTGATCAAAAATATACTCATGGCAATCCCAATCAGACTCGAAAGTTAATTCTGTAATATCTTTATCATATGTAGTAATACCAGCACTACCATAGGTTAACATAGCAGTTATAATCCAAATGTACACACCTTCCATTTATTCATCACTTTCTAAAGAAATGGATTCATCTCTTATATACTCACCAGGTCGAATATAAGTTAACATAGTTTCAGCGTCTGATACTTCAAAAGGATCATCATCTTTACCTTCATTATTAAACCCTGGTTCAATAAACATTTTTTCTACTTCACCATTTACTATGTAAGCGGAGTATCTCCATGATCTTAGACCAAACTTTTGAAATGGTTTGTCAACAAGCATACCCATACTTCTTGTAAAGACACCGTCGCCATCAGCAATCATTTTTATTTTTTCAATACCTTGAGCATTTCCCCAAGCATTCATAACAAAAGCATCGTTGACTGACATACAATATACTTCGTCAACTCCAAGTTCTTTGAACTCATTAAATGCACCTTCATAACCAGGTAATTGTTGTGAAGAGCAAGTAGGTGTAAACGCACCAGGTAAACTAAATAAAACAACTTTTTTATCTGCGAATAGATCATCTGTTGTTTGATTTATCCAGTCACCCAATGCTCTAAATCTAAATGTATGATTAACTAATCTCATTACTATACTGTCCTTATTTGTTTTTTAATTTGTTTGAGTATTGTATCTTTTTTCAATCTTCTATCTATTTCGATACCTAAATTTCTACCAATTACTTCTAGTTCTTTTTTTGTCTTATGTTTAAGATCAGTATTTGTAATTGGATCATTTAATTCTAGCACTGGTTTTGCTGGTTCAACCAGTTTTTCTAAAATATTATTAAAGAAACTATATATTCCCATAATCTATCTCCTTATATCGGCAGTTTTGCCGTTTTCTCTTTTAACATATTCAGTCCCTGAGCTTCGTATGCTAGTTTTTCTTTTAATGTTTTATTGACAAGAGTTTTTATCGTAGCAGGGTCAATATTGCTCTTATCACAATAAGATAATATAGCATCCATATATGAAGTTCTTTTATCTTTGACAATATTCTCTATCAATAAAGCAAACTTATTCGGTGTAATTATATTATCCATAACACTATTATATCACTTTCTGTTTGGTTTGTCAAGCAGTTCTCTCTTTAAATCGTCTTTTAAATCATTTCGCTTAGGTTTCTTTTTATTAGGAATGACTTGTGGTCTATTCTTATTTGATCTTGCGACTGGATTACTTTTTAGTTTCTTTGACATTTTGACAATTAATAACTTAAATTTAATATTTTGAAAATATAAATAGTTTTATGTTCTCAATAGTTTTTTTAATTACAGCAGTATTCTCCTTTGAAGGTGAAGTTGATAAGTACTATACTTATTACACGGATACAGCATATCTTACAATTGAAAGTTGTGAGGTTTACTTAGCAGATAATCAAGAGTTTATAAATGAATCTCTAAGCGAACACTATTTACAAGAAGAAAACAACTTTCCGTCTGGTATAAACAAAGAAGATTACTCTGGATTTACTTTAGAGTGTCAACCTTATGGTTGGAATAATCAGAGTTTAACACCAATGCAGTATAGACCTGTTATTGAAAAAGAATTACCCTCCGTTTAAACTTTAATGAAATTCCATTCCATTAAAATCTTGTATTGCCTCTTTAAGTAAAGGTAGATAATCGTTTTTATCTTTTACGAATTTTTGAACAGCACCATCCTCTGTCACCATAAGTATAACAACTTGATCAATAGGATTGCCAAATCTTTCTTCATACATTTCACAATAAGCAGAACATTGAATAAAATAGTTTTCACACCATTCTTCTTTCTTCTCTTTTGTAGATGTTTTAAAATCAATGACAGATAACTTACCATCATATTCAGCGATACAATCAACTCTACCTGCAATCTGGTACTTATCACTATACAATGCTGCTTCTTGTAAAACAATATTATCTACATTATCGAGTTCATCTTTCATTATTGTAAATAACGCAAGAGGTAATACTTCTTGTTTTGTTAGTTCTTCATTATTAAGATAGTTTTCTATTAATGTATGTACAGCAGTACCTCGTTTAGCAGCGGCTCTCATTATTTGATTCGCAACATCAAATCCTACACTGGCACGCCATTTGCGAATACCCTCTTTGCCTCTGTCATTTAAAACAGTAGTAATAGATGGATACTTTTCACCTTTCGGTGTAACATAATATCTTTTACCATTGATAGATTCTGTTTGTAAGTCTGGGCCAGCCGAGGACGGGGCATTATGATTGAAAGACTTTAGACTATAATTGTCTTTCATAAATTTGTTTAATTGATTCATAACTGTTATTATAACAGGATATGACTAGAAAGTCAAGCAGTTATTTTAATTCGGAGTGTGTATAGTGAGTACCTGAATCAGTCTTTTTAGCAGACAAAACTTCTTTTCTATTATGTTCCATATCATACGAACAATGAACCCAACCACTATTTGGATCACCTTCGGTATAAAACTCTAATATCAATTGGTCGAATTCTACATTATCTCTAATCCATTTTGCTAATTCTTTATTATCGATACCAGTGATTTCAAAATCAGCTGCCTCACCTTGAGCGTGTTGTGATCTGGCACTTGATCCTATCGCCTCACATAGTTCTGGCGATCTATATCCACTTGTAATTCTAACTGATTTACCAAAATGACTTCTAACTTTTTGTAAAACATTTTCACATAATGCTTTCATACTTTTCAAATGGTCATCATTAGGTGTATTATCAATACCTTTTCTAACTGCTGTATCTGACTTTGTAAATTCGTTTAGACTAAAATTTTCACTTAATTGCATTATTTACCTCTCGTTATTTCTACTATTTTTTTTAATTGTGTTTCGATTACACTCTCTCTATTTGGCCAATAGATGTAATCTTCTGGTGATTTTGCTAATTTAATTAATAAAGGGATTATTAATTTTTCTAACTTAGCATAGTTTTCTTTTTGTTCTTTACCTAGATTGTCTTTTCTCAAATCATATTCATCATCCATTTGCTTTTTAGCAATCTCTAATTCTGTTTCATTCTTTTCTTGAATTTCAGATTTAGTTGAATTGATTGCCGAATAGATTCGATCAAGTTTACCTTCGATTGTAGTAAGAACCTCTTTAGATACAGCTTTCCCGACACCATCAGCCGTTTGTTTAACAACTGCCTTAGTTGTTTCTGAGTCTGATTGTGTTTTTTCTGAAGGTTTCTCAGCAACTGAGGAGAATCCCCAATCACCACCTGTGTCAAAACCATCTAAAAAATCAAAGTCTGCCATATATATTCCTGTTTGATCAGCGCTGATCTATAACGCCTTATCGGATTGACCTCACAACATCTGACTCTTTTTATCTAGAATGAGCGTGTTAAGATATACTCGATAGCATTAGTATTATTATTTATAATATTTATGCCCCACCGCCCTTTACTTTACGGTCTCTATGTTTTTTTATTACCTTATCTATTTGTGTGTCTTTTACTGACTTCTTACCATATCGTTCAGCAAGATTACTGGCAGGATGTGCTTCAGAAATCTTAGACATAACTTCTTTCCAACCAGAGTCTGTTTTACCATCTACTGATCCTACACCTGATACTATATTCATTTGTGTTGGTGGTAATAATTCAATATGTCTTTTCTTAACAAACTTTTCCATTTCAGCAATGGTCATTAAGTCTTCCCAAACTTCGCCTGTTTTCTTATTTTTAAAATTATATGTTGGCATTTATTCCCTTACTATACCATTCAGGTATACTTGTCTTCCATGTAGCAAAACTATTTTTGTATTTGATATAATAATCTCGATAAGCAACAATACTATCTTCGTTCTTTACATCATCTGGCATTGCTTGTGTTGGTTGACTAAAAAGAATATTTAGGGGTGCATTTTTAGGTGGGTTTCTTAGTAGTTCTTTGAGTACAACATATGATTTATGATCTTTACCATATCTTATTTTAAATTCTTCGTGTAGATGAGACCACATTTGATATAACCACCAGTAGTTGTAAGCACTAGCACGAACCCACACAGCACTCGGGTGATTTATATGACACGCCTTATAGACAGTTGCCTCTTCGTTAGGATTATCTAATCTATATCTGGTTACTTTTCTACCAGTCTTTGATTTAGCAATATACTTTTGACCATCAAGCACTCTATGAGCAGTTGACATTAGTTGAGCATATTCGATAAGCATTTTAGTACAATGTTTATCTAAATGCATTTCAGCACAGGTCTTTGGTTCTTTATGTAAATAAAATATATTCATTCTATAATTTTGTTTCGATTATTCTCACTACTAGTTTTTCATAATTAGGATTAGTTGAAAACTTATCAAGATACATAGCAAGTTCTACCGCTGTAATATTTGGATTTTGTTTTCTTGCCTCTCTAAGTTCTTCATATGCCCATACTTCATTGATGATACGAACATAATCCCTAACACTAGCACATTTACTCTCATAAACTTTTACACCCCACCCTGGCCATTTGTTTGGATCCCAAGTGATAGGTAGTAAATAGTCTGTACTTTTATCAAAAGTTCTGAT
>Ga0181394_1000285_pt1 | contig 22831 bp, 42 predicted proteins | sample 17SPOviralmetaG_FD_130123 | JGI IMG/M metagenome (GOLD analysis project Ga0181394, IMG submission 130123) | Marine viral communities from the oligotrophic San Pedro Time Series (SPOT) site, San Pedro Channel, CA, USA - 17 SPOT_SRF_2010-11-23 | ecosystem: Environmental > Aquatic > Marine > Strait...
GGAAAGGTCATTAATTCTCTCTCTAGCTCTTCTAACCACGATGCATTACGACGAAATAGCACATCGCCTGACTCCATCCTAGCTGATAAAGGTAAAGCCTGTGTTATTTTATCTTTAGAAGTGTCCATTTCTCTAACTCTCATTCCTACTCTCTGTGCAAGCTGAGTAAAGTTTTTTGTAAAGTTTTGTTTTTCCATACAAACATAAGCCCATTTATATTTTTCATACATTCGTTTAATTGTTGGTACAATATCTGGACCTTCTATTTTTACTCTGACCATATCCTCAATATATATTTTCATATCAGGTGAAATAGCACAAGATAATATAACTGTATAATCTGATTCTGTTTTCGTAGTAACAGCAAGGTCTGCTGTTCCAAAGTGTAACATCTCAGCTGGATTCCATTGAGAGCCACCACCAATATATAATCTATCTTTTATGTCAAAGTATGTCATCCATTCTGGTTTTAACATTCCTTGACCAGCTTCAACAAACTCTGCTAAATACTCTTGAGCAAAAACAATAGAACCTACTTCATCTTTAGCTGAATCAATTTCGTCGTCATCTATCATTGGGTTGTCATAAGTAGAAAATCTAAATCTTTCCCAATTAGGTGCTTTCTCTGCAACTGACCATAAATCATAAAACCAATTGTCCATTCCCATAGGTGTACTAATAAATAAAGCAGAACCTTTTCTTTCAGTTAAAGTAGGACGTAATACTTCTTGCCAAACATCTGGTTTAATAAATGCCGCCTCATCCATTACTAAGAAATCCAAACCCTCACCACGTAGTCTTTGGGGATTATCAGCAGATTTACAAGATATAGAACCACCATTTGGAAATATAACTTCCATGTTAGCTAATGAAACTTTAGGTTGTATTTCTGGAGGAAAAGAATAAGCTGCGTTTTCTAGTGCTCTCCAACCAACTCTAGCTATTGCAAAAGTAGGTGCGACCCACCAAGCTCTACCACCATTAAGAGCAACTTCCATACACATGTGTATACCAAGACGAGTTTTACCAAACCTTCGACCAGCACAAAGTATTTTCCACCTACTCTTAGAACGGGCAACTTCTTTTTGGTTTTCATGAAGTCCTGGAAGTTCTGGTACATATACTGGCATTTTAGGGTTTAAATTTATATTTCATATCGAGGTATTCAGAAAGTAACTCTCTATAAGCTCTTTTACTTCCTTTAGTATTTCTACCATCATAAATATCGTGATGATACTTACACAAAATACATACGTTATCTAAATCATATTTCTTATCTGCACTTCTACCACCCATACCTATGTCGAGTATATGAGCAAGCTCTAACCATCTAGTTTCATTACAGTCAGACCATTCACATTTAAATCTAGCTCTTTGCATAGCAGCACTTCTAATTTTAGTGAGACCACCTTCAGGTTTATCTGCATTTTTCTTTTTACCTACACCACCACGCATACCTTTACCTTTAGTACGCATTTTAAATTCTTTGTGAGTTTCTTTCTCTGGGTCCCAAAATTCATAATTATCTACCATCGGAATCTCCTTTTTCTAGCTGAGTTATATTGTCTGAAAGATTTCTCAGATAAATCTTTAGGGTCTTTTTCCCATTCTACATCAACTGGAGTTTCAAACATGACATTCCTAGAAATTTGTCTCTTAGTTGGACTCTGACATTTTGGACATTCTATACTTGGTTCTTCTTTAATTCCATAAGTAACTTCAAATAGAAGTTCGCATTTATCTTTTAAACATTTGTGTTCATATCTAGGCATAACACTTAGGATAATTGAGTAGGGTCGTACATACTGTATTTAACAGTAATTTCTTCTCCATCTTTAATATCTGTTAAAAAATATAAATATCTAAATCTTTGAACTTCTACAATCTTTGCATTAGGTTCTTCACTATGATTAATAAAACCACCTAAAGGCGTTCTGTATAATTTTGTAGTTATAGAGTCTTCTATATGAGTGATACCACCGTTTACACCTTTTTCTATATCACCTAATGCAAATAGTCCTAATCCATCAATGTTAGATTTATCTATTGTAAGAAATTCAGGTAAAGGTCTATATGTCATTATGAAACCAATCTAAAGGAACGTGATAGTTGTGTAAAGATTTTTCTTTAAAATCTACATTCATCCACTTCTCGTATCTTTTTATAGTTTCTTGTAACTTAGGGTCTTCGTAGTATCTGACAAAGTTTTGCATTTCTTTTTGCTCTAGCATATCTTTTTCTTCAGGACTAACAAAGTGATGCCAATAAGCCCTTCCTCCACCTTCAGAGCTTATCTCTGTGTTGTACATGTGACCAACAATTGGTTGTGTATTTGGATAAACAAGTTCCCAACCATCATTAAGCAATTTAAATGTTTTACACATATCTTCTTCCATCATCAGCATTTCTGGGTCTTCATCATAAAGAAAGTTTTGACCACTGAAAGAAAAGTTATAACTAAACTTACCAGTAGGAATTAAGTTTCTATCATCTTTTATAGTATCTTTAACCATCCAAGGTAAGCAATACTGCCATATTGGTTGTGAAAGGAAAGGATATAGTTCTAAGTCCCATTCTTCTTCCCATCCAATATATGGATATAAATTCTTGTTATCTATAAAAACTCTTTGTTCATCTTTGTAAGCATACTTAGAAGGGTATGCAGTAATGATTGATTTCTTATTACCAGTCAACTTAGTAGCGTCTTCGTAAAGCCAAGCTAACTTTTCATCCCAACCCTCAGAAAACTTAGTATGGCTATCAATAGAAAGAACGAAGTCTTCTCCATCATATAATTCGGAGACACCCTTCCTAGCCTTACCAGTACCAATCTTATCTAATCTATTATCTTCGTTTATATAATCAAAGTATCCTTTAATGTTTCCACCAAAGGTAGAGATAAGAGTTGAAAGCTTTTTTTCTTCTTCTGGTGATGATGATAAAAATCTTATTCCAAAATGTATGTCGTGTGATTTTGCATTTTCAAATGCATCAAAGACTGTTGGTAGTAATTCCGTATCGTGCATTGTTGGCATTGCTATAAATATTGACATAGAGTTATCCTAACAGATTGTTTGTTTTAGATACAGCTCTCCTAAGAGAGCCGATGATGGGAGGAGGTCGGTGTGGATGCCGACAATTTAACTTTAGCTCTTAAACTTAAAACCCATGGTATTTGATAGTGCAGGATAGCTTGATAATACTATCACTGAAATTCTACTAATTAAATCTCTACCTTCTAAATCTGAAGGAACTCTAAATGTATCTACTACTTGTTTATCTATAATCATGTCAACACGTATTTTTCCATTGTTTTCTGTGTCTGGATTTGTTTTAAATCTGATTCCGCCGAGAATATAGTTCATAGTTTCTTTACCTTATCACACTGTTTTCATTTAACATGTTTTTAACATTTCTTACCACATTTTTAGAACAAATGTTCTAATATTGAGAGCTATGGATTACATAATTGGATTTTTAATAGGATATACATTTAAAGAAATTGTTCTATTCCTTAATAGATTAAGTAAGTGGGATTACGATAATCGTTATCAATCTGAATATGACTTTCGTCCATTAACAGAAGACGACTTACCTTAATAAATCTCCTAAAGAAACATCATCATCATTATCAACGATTGGTTTCATCTTACGTTCTTTACGAATAGCTCTACGTTCTCTTTCTGATTTTCCTCCCCAAATCCCAAAACGCTCTCCTCGTTCCAAAGCTTGTTCTAAGCAAGGCTCTATTACTGGACATTTGTTACATATCTCTTTTGCCTTTTTAGTAGAACTGCCTCGTTCTGGAAACCATTCATCAGCATCAAGTTCGGGGTGAACAACTGTGTTACAAGCAGCGTCTGAATACCACTCTGGAATTCCTAAGACATCTGCTAATAGGCTTACCTTATCCATATACACATAACCTTAAACAAATCTATTAAGTCTTAAAAGGTTTATTAAGAAAACTAAATGCGGATTGATATGATGTCTAATTTAGGGAAGGGGGAACAGGGGACACAAGGGACACAAGATGTGTGTATGTATGATATGACACGAAAACAAGAAAAATTTATACGGTATGCTTAGTCCCCATAGGAAATCTGAAACTTTATAGGCTCTCCGCCCTCTGCTCCGATTTCAAGACTGGACCTTTTGCCCCACTTCTTTGGGAAACTTCGCTCTAGCCACCAAGCACTCGCTTGCCATACTCCATTATCACTAGCTCTACGTATATTACGTATGTGAGCACCCTCAGCTTCGGCTCTTGCTTTTTTTACTGCCTCCGAAAACTCTGAATACAGGTCAATCACTTCACCCTCGACAGCTGCATCAGCTGGGACTATCTCGACATCATCCTCAGTGTTTGGTGGGTTTAACAACTTATTGTCTTCCTTTTCAATGAACTTTTCGCCTCTCTTCATCCATTCATAGTAGGTTGAGGGCGAAATACCAACCATAGTGGCAGCGTCTTCCTGATAATAGCCGAGTTTAAGCCAGTTAGTAATGTCTTCTATCAATTGTGGGGTTAACTTAGTAGGTCTAGCCATCTTGAAAACCATTATATCAGGTTTAAACACAGGATAGAGCCTTATATACCGATAAGTGTATAGATGGTCAAACTCGAAAACAAGAGATTTTTGTACGGGGTGCTAAGCGTTATAGTTGAGTTACACTAGCGATAACTTGACCACCCCCCCTTATTTGATGGGGATGGTGAGATATACGAGAAAGGAGTACACATGAGCAAAGTAACAGTTACTTTGATATTTGTACCTATTACTTAGTAATACACCCGTGACGGTCTTTAATCAAGTTCGACTCTTGATACGGGTACGAGTCCTACACCGAGATACATGGTGACATGTATTGAGGTGAGAGGATTGTGTCATCCCAGACTTTATGAATCTGGAGAGGGAAAACGTCACATCCCAAACATGCAGTAATGCATTACTAAGTGAAGCGTCTAAGTACAGACTGACGCCCTGTCGTGGTGAGTGTGTTGAGCCACGGGTTAATAATCAACCACAGGCAGTGAGTACGACTCCTTTGTACTGCGACTGCTTAGGGCAGTTTTACCTAGCCAGTAGTGACAGTACTGGCGAAAACTCCACAGATAATCACTAGGTAGTCTGGGACGAGTGCTGTTAAGTCAGCTCAGTCTTTGGGACCTCCTACCCAGTAGCTAGTGACCTGTCGATGAACAATAGCTTGTTGTATAGCTTGTGCTACTTCTTGGTGGAGTAGCCGAAGGTATACACACGGTATGCCGTTTACTAAAAAAAGGAGGATATCAATGGATATCTATTTACTAGCAGCAATCGTTGCAACACTTACTTATATGTTTATAGGTAGGGAGTTGCTTAACAATATATTTCCTAACTGGAGATATTGGATTGGACTTGAGACTGTCGAAGAGTCTCTTGGCTTTGGTGAAAGAGAAGTTGGTTACATACCTATGGAAGACATAGGAGATTCTACTTTAAAGAATCAATGTGACCATCATCCTGCCTTAGTACTATCTGATTGCTACGGCTGTTTCTAATACAGCACAACTGCTCATCAAGTTTGACTTGGTGGGCAGCATGGTGTGTTAGTCCAACATACCACTAAAAGAAAGGAGATGCATATGCAATGTATCAAAACGGTTCCGTCTTCTAAGACGAAGGAGGAACAGTGTACATATCCACCTTATGTCCAGAGTCAAACGGATAAGAGGGAGGTCTTGTGTAGGTTCCATTTGATGGATAAAGTCGTAAGACATGCACATGAAAAGAAGCAAACAGTTGAACAGACTGTAGCTGATTTAAACATAAGCTAAAACTGAAAGAGAGGAAGCTATATGGATGCTAAAGATATAGTGCGTAATCCAAACGCATTAGAAGCTATGTACGATATTAGCTAATAGCTCGGAGCCTATTGAAAGGTAGGCTCTAAGGTATTAACACAAGGTTAATCCAATACTAAAGGAGAGACATGAATCTAATCATGAGACTAATACATGCAGTACCACTGTATGTTTTCATGGTCATTGAAAACTATCGTTTCTATGGCGTGAATTATGTTACCAGTTTGACACACTGGTGGCGTGTAGAGGTATATACAATTACGGACTACAAGAAGTATGTGTTGTGTGAGCACATCAAGGAGTTCAGTAGTTGGTATGGACCTAAGCGTAGATACAACCATACTAAACATTCTTTAAAGAAGTTAGAGAGTGTTCTGGATGAAGTTGAACAAGAAAATAGAAGGCAACAATTTCTTGAACTAGATACAAATTATCCACGCTAATAGCTCGGAGTTCATTTATGAGGTGAACTCTAGGGTATTAACAATGATACCACTAAAAAAAGGAGACTATATGAAGAAGAGTCTATTCAAGAAAATCACTTATCTAATTGAGTGTTTTTATAGTTTAGCAAAAGGTAGATACACTGCTGACATTGAAGCATTGAATATTGCTATGGATGTTTATGGAAAGTATCTATTTGTAAACCTAGGTGAATTCGAGGGAGCACCTAAGTTAATGTTGTTCACAGCATCCTGTTGTCCCGACTGTTAATAACTCGGAGCTCATTGTAATGATGGGCTCTAGGGTATTGACACAAGGTTAGTACTAAAAGAAGGAGGGCTAAATGCCTAAAATAAAAGATACTGCCAAAGTTATATTGTCAGACGAGACAAGGGACGAGATGGTATATACGTGGAATGCATTCAACTTGGATGTTACCAAAGAAAGAAAACGAGAGCTTATGGGTCTTGTTTGGATACCAGCTTATGTCAATTGTTTCTTTAAGGAAATGATAGATAGCTAATAGCTCGGAGCTCATTCACGTGGGCTCTAGGGTGTTAGTAATTCGACTAACCCACTAAAAGAAGGAGACTATATGAAGAAGATATTTGTAATCGAGCAAATTGTCAAAGAACAATATAAGGTCGAAGCAAATAATGAGGAAGAAGCTACCTCTAAACTTCAAGATATGACTGCTGAACCATTCTTACAGGAAGGTATCAGTTTGAGAATTCTTGAGACGAGAACTAAGTAAAAGAAAGGAGGCTTTATGTTATGTAGTCATTGTGGTAAATCCATGAAGAATACAAAAGTAAAGTTTAGAAAGTTCATGAGGCACGGTGTAGTAGGTATGGCTCCTACTTGCAATGATTGTTATATGTCATGGGCAATATAGCTTAAACAGCTCGGACCTACTAGATATAGTGGGTCTAGGGTGTTTAACACCAACATTATAAATATTGAGTTGACGTAGCAGTATTAATAATGTACAGTAAAAACTACAGATTGAGCGTCAACCTCAATCCGTATAACCAATAAAAAAGGAGATAAATTGAAAGTAGAAAATCTATCGTTTAACGAGATGATTGTTCAATTTGTAGCTATGTTGGAGGAACTACCAAGTAACATGCATGAGCAATCATGTAACTGGCTTACTGGTGGAGATGCCGACTTTGAGTACGATGACATGGATGACCTTGTCAATAATCACTTCGATAGTGAGGATGAGTTGTACTACTACCTTTACGAAAGATTCGTAGATGTAGCAGTTGCTCGCCATAGTTCTCAAAACGTTTCACGACGTAGAGCTACGTTCAATGCAAGTGATGAGCATGCCTCATTCAACCATAGTTACTATTCTCACAGGAGAATGTATATTGTGGAAGCATTGGAGAATGCTAGATATGAAGTAGAAGCAACGGAGAATACTCTTCGTGTACGTTTCTTCGAGTATGTGCCAACTAGACCTGATATGAAGAACTGGTTGTTCTTATCATATGATGGTGAGGAACGCAGATATGGAAACATAGCTAGTCACTGGAAGATAGAAATGTTCAAGCGTAAGCTTGTTGCTACTGCTGGTATGAGAGAGAGTTCAAGAACTAGAAAGTTCTGTCCTCACTGTCGTGCAGTATGTAACCCTACGACTGACATGTTCACTATCAACCAGGGTAGAAGTCGACCAATTAAAGTATGTGTGTTATGCACAATATACTTTTATGACTTCTATGAATTGAGCACTGGCACTTTCCACTATGTAGGTAACGAAGATGACTTAGATACTGTTGACTATTCAGCAGAACTAATCACTAGAGTTACTGACTTACGTAACTTCAAACGTTACGACTTAGTGGACTGGATAAAAGACCGAGTTGGTGTGGTACCATTCATTCCTAATTACAATTATGAAGACTACCACTCTGAACTAAATTGGTCCTTTTGGCAGACTACTGACCAAGGTACTGTAGCTATACCTAATAATAGATATGGCACTACAGTACAGAGGGATGTAACCCATGAGTCCAAAGAGTATGCTCGTAAGGGTATGCCGATTGGAATGGAATTGGAAGTTCAATATAGGGACTTACAAGACCAACTAACTGGTGGAATACGTAAACTATTACATCCATTGCATAAGGATTTTCCTTATAACAATGAGAGATTACGTAGTACAAACAATCAGTTAGCTATTGGGTCATACGACGTATCGACTGGTAGACATGGTCTGGAGTTCAAGTTCCAACCTATGTCACATCAGTTCGTTGCAAAACTACCCGATGACTTCTTTGAGACTTTGGTCTCAGAGTTCAGAGGATACAATGCAAAACGTTGTGGTATTCATATGAATATCCCCAAGAGTGTACTAAGTACAGGTCAGTACTGGTTCTTTATCGCTTGGCACAATATGAGACTATGGGAATACACTCACGCAAGTGAAGATGGTTACCATAACATATTGGGTGACATCTATCAGAGAGTAGATGCAGAATATGCTAAGTGGTTAAGTCTTACTGAAGTGTCAATACCAGAGTCTGGATACGACTTTGAATGTCGCTGTGGTAATCATGATGGTGAGTCTCAAGTAGTTACTATTGCTTGTAGCACATCAAGATACCTAGCAAGGCGAACTTCAAGTCCTGAAAGAGCGTGCTGGATTAACATAGAGAATGCTGACAGACTGGAAGTTAGAGCGTTTGCTTCAAATACATTGAAGTCCAGACTGCTCAAGAACTACCAGTTCTTAGATGCTTTCATGACTTATGCTGACGCAGTAACACTCAGTTACAAAACTAATCAAATGCAAAATATCAATGGTGGTATACAGAAGGAGCTTGAAGCTGCTTTTGAACCAGACGATTTAGGTATTGTTTTGAATCACTTAAACAATCAATACCTGTTTGTATCTTGGTTAGATGCAACTGGTTATTGCCATCAGTATCCAGAACTCACGGAATACTTGGACTCGAAAGGGTACAGAGCCAGAGCCAATGAGGCTATGGAATCTAGTGCTTCGTTCAAAGAACAAGTAGACCATGTAGTTAACTGGTCATAAGTAGATAGCTAGAGCCCATCTGAAATATGGTGGGCTCGATGGTATCTATATAGGAAAGGATACTAGGTGAAGTTCATACCTAAAAGTTGAACAATAAGGAGGTACACAATTGTGTATTATAGCTAGTGTTCCAGCAGGAGCACAAGTAACCAAAGACCAACTATCAGAGATGTGGACACGCAACCCTGATGGTGGTGGTATTGCATATTTCGTCGATGGCGAAATCAAAGTAGAGAAAGATATGGAACGTGAAAGTTTTATTGACACTGTACTTGAGACGCAGAAGAAATATGGTAATCGAGACATATTAGTACATATGAGAATAGCAACTCATGGTGCTGTATGCATCGACAATACTCACCCGTTTGAGGTCAACAAGAACACAGTCATGGCACATAATGGTATATTGCCAGAAGCATTTATACCACCAGCTAAGTCTGCGTTATCTGACACTCGATTCTTCATAGATTACTTTATGAAGTACATTCCAGTGCAGAAATTGGATGACCCTTACTTCCAAGACATGGTTGACGAAATGATTAACCAAGGTTACGGAAATAAGTTGGTGTTCTTAACATCTGCTAAGACTAAGTATGACACTTATATCATAGGTGAAAAGCTTGGTGTATGGGATGGAGGTGTGTGGTTTAGTAACAGCTCTTACGAGAGTAGGAAGTTTGTTAGCTACAACTACCATCGAGGAACAACTCAAACGATAGATGGCGTAACTATCTCAGATAATTGCGAAATCTTACCAATAGTTGATGACGTCGACTTAGTAGAAGAAGGCGAAATCAATGACTGGTTGGTTTACCATTCAGACCTGTGGCTACCATTCCAAGAAGTTGGAGTGCTTGACCACAAGGAAATGAAAGATTCGTTCTGTGTCGAAATGACATGGGACGGTCTTCGTTGTTCTGAGTGTGGTAAGACTGTAGCTGGTATCTATGAAAGAATGTGCAACTCAGATTGTAAATCAATCGAGCATGTAATTGATTGGGTATATGACAACATCGAAGCATCTGACGAGATGATTGATGCAGCTTTGTATTCAGGAATGCTCTACCAAGGTGGAGAACCTGTTACAGACGGTCAGCCTACTTTGTTTGACATGTCTACTAAGACTAAGAAAAAGTCTAAGAAGAATAAATCAAACAAAAAGTCTAAGTAGTACTTAGCTTATCGGGGTATCAAGTTTCATGCTTGGTGCCCCGTCAGGTAAGTAAAACGCTTACCCATGTAGAAATACATGCCAATACTAAAAGGAGAAAGACTATGAACAAACCAATACCAAAGTTCCTTCATGAAGACCTGAAGAAGCTTATTGGAAAAAGGAATCCAACACAAGATGACGTTAGCAAGTTACTTGAGTTGGTGTTCACAACTAAATATCGTTGGACAGAACGTGTTATGCAATACCAAAATGTTCACTATGAGGCAGAAACTCATGTATCTTTAGAGGATATGCTAGAAGATAGTGGTGAGCTAAGCGACTTAATTGATGCTTGGCAACGAGGTGATGTAGAAGAATGCACCGCCATTATTGGTAATGCAGTTGACGTAGCTGAGGACGACTTACATGACAATCGTTGGGACCATTCAGATGAGGTAGATAGAGACTACCTTGATGAAGAGTTTGAAGATACGATTGACTCAGATGTGGATACGTTCGTAACTACTAGACAACAAGGTACATCCTGGATGGGCGAGAAACTCAGAGACTATCATATTCATGAGGGTCAACAGCACTTCTTTGTATGGAAAAACGTCGTTAATTGGTTCGCCAATAGACGAAGTACTCCTATGAACACGGCTGCTCATGTAAGATACACGAGACAGGATGAGGAGACGAACTAAAGCTAGCTAGTAGCTAACCTCCCTCTACTTAATTGTGGGGGGAGACAGGTGCTAGCACCCGTTAAGTACTACGACGTTACTGTAGTGCACATACTAAAAAAAGGAGATACACTTATGTGTAGAGAAGAATGCTATTCTGTAGTTCCCGAACTGCAGTCTTATAGCCATAAGCCAGAAGTCAAGTACATTGATACTCGATTCATGACCCTAGGTGGTTATGACCCAGGTAATCATACTGTATTTGTTGGTCATCATGCCGATAAAACAGAAGAGTACTTGAAATCTGCTGTCGATGCTACTGATGGATTCATTCCGATGGGAGTGGAAATAGAAGTAGAACACACATCAGAAACCGACCACGGTATGAGTAGAGGTGAATCTACAGAGGAAGCTCTGATAGAATTACATGACTACTCACCACACTATATTGACGAGTCAGACTCAAGACTTAGACAATTAATAATTGCTAAGACTGACAGCTCACTTAGTCATGGTGTGGAGTTCGTAACACAACCTATGACTGTTAGAGCTCATAAGTTGATGAACTGGGAAGCATTGCAGAGTAAAGGCTTTTATGCCTGGAATGCTAGTACTGCAGGAATGCATGTACATCTTCCTAAGTCATACTTTACGACTACTCAGTTGTGGTTGTTCTTAAAGTTATATCAAAACCTCTGGACGTCAGAGAAAGATTACTTTAACTGGCTAGCTGGTAGAGCAGAAAACAGTTGGGCTAAAAGGCAAATGCCTTTCAGAAACTCAGCTGATAACAATCTACTAGCAGTTGCTTCTACAAAGTGGGACGATAGACGAGACAGATATTCTGCCTTGAACTTCCTCAATGCCTATACAATTGAGTTAAGGTTCTTTCGTTCTAACATGAACATCGATGGACTATTAAGTAGACTTGAATTCGTTCAAGCATCTTATGACTTCGTTTGTGTTCTAAGTAGACTCAACAAGAAAGATATGTTCGATGCTATAAACTTCGGACTATCAAAGCAGTTACATCTGTTTATGATTGGTAACAAATCAGAGTATCCAATCATCTCAGAGAGATTGCTTAATACAAATAAGTTCGGTGTTACATCTGACTTCGTTAACGAAGACATGGTGATACCATCGTTAATCAATGGGTTAAACCAAGTAAGGAAAGGAGCGTAGTGGATACAATACTAACTGCTACAATCTGGTTCTTCCTCACTATCGGCTTGGCAGGTGCAATTGCATTCTACCTATCCAAAGACGTCGACATGAGCGACGATTATAGGACTATCTATAATTGGTACTCTGACGACGACGAGGAGTAACCTAAAGCCTGGATGGTCGCATGGAGGGTTCGACTCCCTCCACAGGCTCTTTAACCAATAAATTCCAAACGTAAAGTTATGGTGGCAGTTTGTTAGGCTGTACATGACTTTAAGTACATGTCTTATAACGGGGGAGAGGTCTGTCCAAACTGGATTTCAACTTTCACCATTTTTCACCATCATCCACCATATTTCAGCTTGCTTCCTATCTTGACGTCCAATATCTGAAGGTTATATATTTAGTTAAATAGTCCTAAGATGGAACTAAAGATATTATCCGAAAATCCCGTGTTTTTTTATCACTCATCAATAGGGTAAATCCCGTAAAAATAAAGCACACATCAATAGGGTTTGATGACGAGATTTCTCTTCCACGCTTCCCTGGGAGAGTAAACGGCTTCTCTTGTTAATAAATCTAATAAGGGAACGCACGAATTGGGAGAGGTGCGTCCAAAATGAAATTCGACCTCGTTTTTGACATCAAACCACTACATATAGTATGTTTTCCGTGATGTCGAAACTCGCTCCGAACCTGCCATTCTGTGTTTCCACAATGCATTAAGATGTAGATAAATCTATTAAGGGATAGCGAAGCGTCCTGCAGAAGACGGCGATTCTGGGTACATCAAGTCAATGTTTATAGGCTTTTAAAAGGAATCTCAGATGGGTTACTGCGTTAGCGTATGTACCAATCTCCACTTTCAATAACAGGATAACCACGATTAAACTGAAAAACATAAGCAATTGCAGTCGTGTCGTCCTCTAAATAAATTTCTTCATCCATATAAAGATAAGGAACACCCTCAATGGTATCTAATGCTTTCTTGGTTAAATCGTCTATTTCCCATAATTCTCCCTGTATCTCTTGAATACCCTCTTTACACAGAGCTGGGAACATTCCGACATCAACCAATGTATATAAAGGTTTTGTCTTAATATCTTTAATATATTTAGCGTCTAAGTTGTCGGATAACATAAAAGAACGGCTATCGCCTTTTCTCAATGTTCCATATACAAATATCTTAATCATTCAGTTTCCTTTCAAAGTAAGACACAAAGTCGTCATTTAAACTCCATATCTTAATAATCCTTACAACGTTGTCCAAGTACCTATATACTTTTCTCGTCATAGCTATTCTAATTTTCTCAATCATGTGGACGTGGAGGGAATCGAACCCTCGTTACCTAATACAATGTACACCATACAAGTTTAAGTCTATCCATTCACGCCCTAGTTTTACTTAACAAAGACTCCTGTTCGTAAAAACTCTTGTCTTTCTGCGTTAAAATCCCACTTAGGTTTGTGTTCTTGCTCTCGTTCCCATGACAACTTATTTGCTGATATCCTATCATATTCACGAAAAGCTAATTCAAAGTTATCAATAGTAGACAAAGTCATATTTCTAAAGTCTCTATTTTTCCAATAACGTAAACTTTCTCCGACAGTATGGTCTTTTTTCATCATCGCTTTAGATAAATCAACGATACTGCACTTTCTTTTAACAATAGCTTCGTTAATGTAAGTTGGGTCAAGTAAAAATTCTAAGTCATCAGTAGTAATGAAGTTAGGATATTTATCGGGTGCAAGTCTTTGATAATCACGTAAAGCATCGCTAATTGCTTTATAAGTTTGATACTTAGGAATTCTTTTTTTGGACTTCACACTACGGATATAGCCACTTTTAACACCAATAGACTTTTCAAATCTACCAATAAGTATTCCATGTTCTACGTCTACAAACTTTTGAAAGACAGACCACAGTCTATCTCTTTTGATAATTCTTGTTCTCCTCAACATCATCCCCTCCAAAATTTTCTAAAAACGGACGGATAGAAAATTCCTAGGAAGAAAGGAGGCAAAAAACCTAGGCGAAACCTACCCGTCCTAAACCTATGGCTTAATTTTACCAACAACATCTGAAATCTACTGTATTTCATCCGTCTGTTCTTTCTTAAATCTCAAGTTATCGACAACAACGTTGATTTTACTAGCTATTCTCTCAGCTATTTTACTTTGGACTTCTAAGTTCCACAGTTCTTCCTCAGCATTATATTGTTCAATATCTTTCCTAATAGAATCAACGAGAAGTTGATTAATTTCCACAACCAACTCCTCAACTTTTTGATTCGCCACCTTTTTCTCCTCTTTCATCTAAATTTTTTCTGTTTCCACAAAGGTACTAACTTATTGTCATGTCCAACATGCCAATCATCACACCAAGGGCAATCATACGCTTTTGCTTTAGCCTGCCGACGTCTTGGGTTGTTGTTCATCGTAATAGCTATTTCTTGTGCTTTGCTTTGCGACAATGCTTTTTTTCGACGACACCCATAACATTTCGGACATTGACATTTGCTCCCGTTGACCTCGTACCAACATACCTTATTCGTCTTCACTTGCAGTAGTAGGAACTGTTTTTTCGAGTTGTTTGTCTAAAAAGTATTCAGACTTACCCTCAAACTGTGACCATAGATGTAATCCTACACCAATAGCCATAGCACATCTTTTAATTGCGTCGGATACTGCGTCTTTTAATCTCGCACCATCAGTTCTCCAATTAGTAGGGTTCTCGACATCGCCTGCTTCCTCTACAGTTACAATGTTACCGTCAATTTCAACAGTTAAAGCAAGTACACAACCTGTAATGATTGATTTGTAGTTGCCGTCTTTGTCTTTGACGTCCTCTCGTATAATTTCTTTTACCTCTTGTGAATAAGCACCGAGTACACTAAGTAGTCGTTGTCTTATAACAGAGTGTTGTATGTAGTCGCCAAATTTACCTTTAGGAGCTTTATGTATAAACTCCTTTGGAAATGGTCTTGATAGTTCGTGTAATTGTTCCACTTTTTCCTCCTGTTAGTTAATTAATTCTATTTCTCGTTAGCCCAATTGTCAAGTTCGCTTGCAGTTCTCATCTTTTGTTGCAATGTACTTAACTCATTAGGGGATAGTCTAGGCGATACTTTATCTAAAGACGCCCAATGTTTCGCTAATGATGTCGGAGTTGCTTTGAAGCCAAAGTTAAGCAAATGGTTTTTTGCTCTAATTGGAATATCATTCAAGTCAACATCAATATCATTAAGTTCTTTTACTGCTTTGTTTAACTGACCTCTAGCCATTGAAGTAAGTTGGTTCATATCATAACCTAAAGCAATACAGATTGTTTTAAAAATCTGTTTATGTCTTTGTCCCATGTCCTCGACAATAACTTCCCAATCATTCAAAACTAATTCATTTCCAACTTCATTTACTGCAACTTCGTTGCTAATAATCTTGTCTTCTCTTGTCTTGTCTTCTCTTGTCTTGTCTACGTCGGACGGGCTATGGACATCCTTTGGACGTCCTGTGGACACGTTCTTATCAAATTTATTAAGGTTGATGACCTCGTATTCAATAGGTTTTTCGGGGCTTTGTTCTATTTCAGCCTCGCTAGTCCACTCTCTTGTGTCGCCATTACTCTTAGCAAATTTATTAGCAGACGTTTTTGAGTTTGCTCTTTGCCTAGATTGACGTTTTCTCTCTGCGTCCTTTTGTCTGATTTCAATAAGAGCACCTGTGTATTCAACCCAATCATGAATTGTTAACTTACCGTCATTTTCATCAATCCAACCATGTTTAATTAATGCTTTGGTAAAGTCTTCTGGCTCTCCCTCCCATTGTGCAGAAAAAGGCACAAAGTCTTTGTATCGTGTAATGTCGCCGTTCTCAGCATAATCTACTGCCCACCACCAAAATAGGTGCAAATGCCCTATTGCTTGTGGGATAGTTATACCAAGTTCATTGGCTACTAATTTTAATTTAGGGTGTTGCCCTAACGCTTGTTCTGATTTAATCCAAGCCATTCTTTATCTCCTGTTCTTTGTTGGTATTCCACATGTCTTGTAGTTTATCAACTATGTCGTTTAATGTCGATAATCTACATAAAAATAGTCCGTCGCCACTTCCGTGGGGCATAGCTATCATGCTAAAAGGTTTGTCGTCAATCCCTTTTCCTATAGCATAATCATAACTTTGCGATTCTGCAAGTTCAAACTTTTTTACAATGTCAGCTACTTGCTTACCCGACTTCACTTCAAATCTTACAGGACTATTCCAATGTTCTTCATCACTTGATTTAGTTAATTCGTTGTCGGGTACTCCAAGTAATTTCTTTGCTCTATCCTGTGAGGCTCTACCCTCAACACGATTAGTTTGATTTTGTTCTTGTACAAGTTTTTTCTTTAACTCATTAAGTCTTGTTTGTATCTCATCATCAAACGTCATAGGTTCTACGACCCTCTAGTAAAGCAAAAAATGTTTTTTCGTCCATACAATAAACTACAGGCTCTCCATCAGCTGAACGTCTTTGCTGACCTTTTTGTTTCTTTAACTTCTTCCAAGCAACTACTACAGGGTACTTACCTGCTTTTCTTTTTGCTTTGGCAACTGTTTGATGTAAGTTAAGTGCTTGTCTATTCTTTGCTTCCATGACCCAACGTTCGCTAGGTAACATGTAATCAACTCTGAAAAACTCGACATCTCCCTCGTCTTTGTTACCACCCTCAGCTAAACGTCTTGCTTTGTGGTGCCCATTATATTTATTAATAAGATTGACTTGTAGTGTTTCAAATGTTGTGCCCTGTTTCTTAGGTTTGTTAACCATTATTTTCTCCTGTTCAAAGCCTCCAACTTAAACAAAGTAAAAGACTCGTCTTCTTTCTTAGGCTTTTCTAGTTCTAACCAAACTAAATATTGTGGTGTGTATTCATAAGTATGAGTTATAAATCTAACTACTTGTTCTACAGTAGTTAATATTTCTGCGTCTGAGAGTGCTTTAGCAAACTCTCCAACTTCAATCCAATCTGATTTAAACTGTTTAGTTCTTTCAGTAAGAATATGTTCTTGTTCTTGCTTTGCTAATGTTTCAAAGTAGTCCTCTGTTGCACTCATCAAAGCGTTTGTAATAAAAGCACCGAAGTCCATATCTGTATTGTCGTCCATATCGTGTTGGGGACAAGCAGGGTGGCACTCCATGTTAGGTGGTGCAGAACATATTGGGCATGTTTCTAGTCTGTTGTCATCAAACCCACTTGGGTCTATTGGATACATACTCATACACAAATTCTACTTCAATATATAAAGTTAGGTTGTATTAACTAAAAAGGATTTTCTGAATCCTGTAATTCTTTACCTGATACTGAGACCCCTTCAATCTTTTCGACATCACTAACAGTTCTATAGAGCGAATCATCTAGTTCTTCCCACTCTTGTTTTATTATTCTGCCGTCTTCGTTGAAAGTAGCACTACCCTTATCTCCATTTTCCATACTAAAAAATCTATAAATAATTTTCTTTACATCATATTCTCTAGCAATTTTTTCAATCATAGGATAAGCAGGTGCCCATGCAGTATCAAAAGTATATTCTAAAGATTCTTTATCTCTATTAATCATTCGAGTTTCACAATCTCCCCACTTTGTGCCGTAGTTATTTACGTTCCAATTGTACCAATCGTGAGCACCATACTTCTCATCTAGCTCTTCAAGTTCCTTACCTGTAAGTGTTTCCATTGTGTAACCCTCTCCAAGTAATTCCTCATCATTCATGCTATAGAATGTTACTGCTCTCATTTGGTCTATCTTTACTGAGTTTCCGTCTAAGTCTTTAAAACGTCTTATATTTGTTTCTGTGCCGTCCAACATACGAATTTCGTCGGGCATTGGAATTAAGTTTGTAGCAATAAGGTGTCTTTCTTGCTGATTTCCGTCCTCATCAGTAAAAGTTGTTCTAACTTTGTTTTGTATTTCATCTAACACAGTTGCGTCAGCTTCAATAGTTATCTTGTTCTCTACCCAATTAGGCATAATCTCCTCCGTCCACACTCATACGAGCGTTATATTCTTGGTTATCTGTATATCTGTCGTGTTCGTCCATAGCCTCTACTGAGTAGGGACTATAACCATTTGCTTTTGTAAAAGACCATACATAAATTTTATGCCACACTTTGTACATTTTCTTTTGAAACAATGTGTTTCTTTTGTCTAGCCTTTCTAAAGCAAGTAATGATTTGTTGTAAATGTATTTACTCATTTGCTATCACTTTTTTTAACGTAATTGCCCTGCTTTTTACTTGGGTCTATCCAACCTCTATTTCTACCATAACTGATAGGGGCGTGGTTGTAGCACCATGCTTTCTTGTTGTACATGCTTAGGGTTTTGTCGCAACCTTTCTTTTTACAGACACGACCTTTGTCATAGGTTTTGCTTTTGCGACTAGAGTAAGTTTTTGTTCCTGTTTGATACAAATTACTCATTATCACAACAATCACATGACGGTTGAGCGTAATCTTTTTCATCATCATGTAGCCTAAATACTTTCATAGTTCTATCATGACGTAGGCAATCTACTATCAATGAATTAGTTTCTAGTTCAATTCCAACTTGAAACTTAGCGTACTCTCTAGGAGAATGAATGTTATCCATATCTTCTATTTCATTGAGGCACTCTCCACATGACATGTAAAAGTCAGCTTCGATAGGCATATTTTTCTGCATATTATTACTCCTGTTCTCTGTTGTTAGTTAAGTCGTCAGCATACTTCGTTCCAAGTATTCTGTCAATTTCTGTCTGTTCTTTTATCATATCGTCTAAAAAAGAATTTTCTCTACGTTTTTCTTTCTCCCAAGCTCTGAGTTCAAATATAAATATTACTCTCTCATAAAGCTCTTTTAACTTATCTTTCACTTTTCCATTTCCTTTCCCAACTATCTGAATCTTCCCAACACCATTGACTTGATGACCAATCTCTCCATTGCGTCCTTCCATAAATGTCCTCGGCTAGTATTGAGGCAAATAGTATATTGTAATAAGGCGTATATTGAACTCTCGTTTGTTCAAATCCAATATTGTGTTTATATGTTTTACCATTAAATTCGTATGGTTTACCCCAACGGAGTATTACCCACTCATCCCACATCGGTAAGTCATAGGTTTCTGCAACCCAATCCCATGTCCATGGTACGAATTGCATGACACCTGTGTCTTTGTTGTCAGTTCTGTGAGCGTTTGATTTACCTCTTGACTCACACCAACCAATACGAATAGCAGTATCAATATTATTTTTGTCGAAGTGTTCGACATAAAGTTCTGAATATACCTGCATAGATTGAGGTACATGGTCATTACAATTTAAATGTTGTTCTATAATTTTAGATTCATCTACACCCATAGGTATAACAGACGCTAAAAAAATTATACATTCTGTAATCATATTAAACTCCTTAACTCATTGGTTGTAAAAAAGGGTAAAGGAATCCCAAGCAAAAGTCAACCTTATAACTAATTATTTACTTAGTACTGTAAATCGTCTATTAGTTCAGCAGTATCTTTGCCAAGTATGAGTTGTCTAGCATGTATTGAGGCTTGTGATTGTGTCTTACCACCTGTTTTGGTAACAAGCCACTTTCCTCTACCCGAAATCTTATAGATTTCAGCGTCATATTCAAGTAACAAAGGGTTGAATTTAACAACCACTTCATATTGGTCGAATAAAAACGACACATCTTCGACAGTATTTGTGTTAGTTTGTACTCTCATCTACCTTAATTATACCATTATCAAATATTATTATAAGTATTTCAATTTCATTCTTTTAAAAAAAGTGTATTGATAAACTTGACAGATAAATCTATTAAGACTATCTTGGTATTAATGATGTAACAAAGTCAGAGTGTAAATAGCACAACCAACACTCACAACGGCGTAGAAACTTCAGAAGTGCTAAGGGATAACACGGAAACCCTTAGGAATCTCACAGAGATAGTATTGGTTGCTATTCCTACGCAAGTGGGGGTAGCTTGAAAGATTTAGTAATGGTTGGTGGCTCATTACCACCTAGACACGAAACAACTAATTGCAGACCACGTTAATTGAGTCTTTCAAGCTATCATAAGATAGTATTTCCTATATTAATTGTTATTACTCTGTTTGGGTGTGATTGCACGACTTAAATGCGTGGCATTGAAATAATATGCAAATCTCTGACGACCACATGCAAACAGGGTGGTAGCTTGAAGCTAATAGGGTTTTTATGGTGTTTTGTTTTTACAGGTTTTTCATAGTCCTGTTCCTTTTATTAGGCACCACGATTTTACTTGTTGGCTTCAAGCTACTTCTATCGAGTAGCAAAATACAACAAGCTATTGATTGTAAGTTTAAGGTTGGAAGTCTAGTGCAGAAATGTTAGCTAGAAATAAAGTGCATATAAACAGATTATTTCCAAGTTTGCACCACTTACTGTTGTAGCAAAGTTATCTACAAATTAAATACAGTACCCTGTATTCACAATGTAGGTAGCTTGTAATACATTTCATATAAAGAAACTTATTGGATAAGTTTTGATGTGTGTTACAAGCTATCTATAAGTGCAAAACGACTAAATATTGAAATATATTTGATACCCAATGGGGAGAGTTAGCACTAGTAAGTAGGTAGCTTATAGCACATGCCGATGTGAGAAAAGCACGCAAGTGTTCAATACGCAAGTGTTGATGAAAAGCAAAGCCGAGCGTGTGTTATAAGCTACACGTACGTAGCCACGAATATGTTGTGAGTGTTGATGGGACAGTTGACGCTCACAACTAAAAAAAATCAACAAATGGAGGAACAAATGACAAATAAAACAGGATATGAATATATCGTAACCGAACAAACATTAGACATAAGAAACTATACAGTTAAAAGTGATGTCCAACTTTCTCAATCAGAAATTTATGACGTCTTTTACGAAGTAGATTATGTTGACGGAAGTACTAATACTTTTGAGATTAATGGTAAAAAAGGAACTGTTACCTTTGATGGAACTGATTTCGGAGATGACGGACAGTTAGATATTGAGGGCGACGAGAGGATAGATGAATAATGAAAGTAAAAGACATGATAGCCATGCTTGAACTAGCCGATAAGGATAGTGAAGTAATGTTAGAAGTTCGAGATAAAGACATAAATCTTATTGGTTACTTTGAAGTGGGAAGTGATTGGGCAGAATATGGTGGTTATAGTCCCGATGAACTTGACTACTTTGAAAGTATTAATGAGCCAAAAAGTAAAGCTAATGTTGAACTCACTATCAATAATGATGAGTGGGTAACACTTGGTATAGACATGGAGGAAAAATAATGGAAGTATACGAATATAAATCAACCGACCCTAAACAAAAGTCAAATGATTTAGGTTTAACTATTTATTTCGACACCAATATAAGTAAAGATGAGGCTATAACGCAGACCTCGTTGTTACTAGACGGAATAGGTGCTGAATACACATTTGATATGTGGACGACACCAATGGAGAATGAGTAATGGCAAAGAAATTTTATGCAAATATATCAAAAGATATAACTGTTTATGCTGATGATGAATCAGACGCACTATATGAAATAAGAAAGATTTATCAAAACTTTGGGGAAAACCTTGAAGTTGAGATATTTGATGAGGAAGAATAATGCAAGTAGCAATGGAATGTCACGAAGATGGTGTGGAATTTGAATATAAATTAATTATTACGGGAATCTACATCGGCGACAAGAACGAAATTATAAACAAAGATAGTGTAATACGAATGCACGAGTTGTATGAAGCTGACTTTGAAATTGAGGAAGTAAAATTAGAAAGTGTAGGGAAGTAATGGCTAAACCAAAAACATATACAATGTTTGTATCATTTTCAGCTATGGATGAGGAACAAGCAATAGAATACATACACGACTTAGATGATAAAGATATTAGAAGTTGTTTGGAGGAAGAGTAATGTATAAATTTGATGAGTGGTTAAGTGCTTGTCCTGTTCCTTATCATTTAGAAAAAGATAATGGGGATACTTTAAAATATAATTTTGAAGTATGGAAGTTAGAGGAGAAAGAATAATGGTAGAACAACCAACAATATGGATAGAGGGAACTCTTACTATAAATGGTAAAGAGTATCCATTCGCAGTTGATAATGATATTGATAGTGGATTTGACCACGATAATTACAGTAGTCAAGCATACAATATTGTTAATGATTTGAATGGATTGGTTAACAGGTTAGAGGTGGAAGTGTGAAAGTTGATAAACCGACTGAACAAGTATATATCGTAACCTTTGAGGAAAGGTACGGAGAATTTGAGGAGTACTCATACTTAGGAGTATTAGGTGCTGATAAGATGTCAAGTCAAGAACTTGTAGAAGCTATGTGGTATGAAACCGACATGGAGGAGGATTTTGACGGACAATATGCAGACAATCCATACTATTGGGTAGCAGGTAACGAGAAGTTAGTGAGAGTGGTAGGTAAGAAACC
>Ga0181394_1000291_pt1 | contig 22644 bp, 16 predicted proteins | sample 17SPOviralmetaG_FD_130123 | JGI IMG/M metagenome (GOLD analysis project Ga0181394, IMG submission 130123) | Marine viral communities from the oligotrophic San Pedro Time Series (SPOT) site, San Pedro Channel, CA, USA - 17 SPOT_SRF_2010-11-23 | ecosystem: Environmental > Aquatic > Marine > Strait...
AGATCTAACTCTACCTTATCTTATCCGAGAAGATGAGACTTATACTAAAGGTTCGTTAAAATTAACAACCCCGTGGCAATCACAAGGAGCCAAAGGTGTGGTGACGCTTGCAAGTAAATTAATGCTTGCATTGCTACCTCCACAAACCAGTTTCTTTAAGCTACAGGTAAATGATATTAACATACCTGGAGAATTAGGACCACAAATTAGATCAGAACTTGACTTGTCATTTGCTAAAGTTGAGCGTACAATCATGGAGTCTATTGCAGCCTCTACTGATCGTGTTGTCGTTCATCAAGCATTAAAGCATCTTGTTGTAGCTGGTAATGCTCTTATCTTTATGGATAAGGATACCTTAAAACTGTATCCTTTAAATCGTTACGTAGTAGATAGAGATGGCAACGGTAATGTTATAGAAATTGTAACAAAGGAAACAATCTCAAAAAAATTATTAAAAAAATTTTATCCCGATTACAAAGAGCCGCAACCCAACACACCTTCTGATAATTCATCACGTCATGATGATGAATGTGATATTTACACACATTGTGTTAGGGATAATAACCGTTGGCTGTGGCATCAAGAAGTAGACGACAAGATTCTACCCAAGTCTTATGGTAAAGCTCCCCTTGACGCAAACCCCTGGCTTGTGCTACGATTTAATCATGTAGATGGTGAAGCCTATGGACGTGGTAGAGTCGAAGAGTTCATTGGTGATCTTAAGTCACTTGAAGCTCTGTCACAAGCACTCGTTGAAGGAAGCGCAGCAGCTGCTAAGGTAGTGTTTACCGTTTCACCCTCCAGTACAACCAAACCAGCCACACTTGCTCAAGCAGGTAATGGTGCTATCATTACTGGTAGACCTGATGACATTGGTGTTGTACAGGTTGGTAAAACGGCTGACTTCTCTACGGCTTATCAAATGGTAGGTACTCTTTCTCAACGTTTAAGTGAAGCATTTCTTATTCTTAATGTAAGGCAGTCTGAGCGCACTACAGCTGAAGAAGTTCGTATGACTCAGATGGAATTAGAACGTCAGCTTGGAGGTTTATTCAGCTTACTAACTGTTGAGTTTCTTGTACCGTATCTTAATCGTAAACTAAGCGTTGCACAAAAAACAGGGGAAATCCCTCGCCTTCCTAAAGGTGATATTGTTAGACCTACTATTGTTGCTGGTATCAATGCTTTGGGTCGTGGACAAGATAGAGAAAGTCTTGCTCAATTCCTTACTGTTGTTGCACAAACAATGGGACCAGAAGCTATTCAACAATATATTAATTCTGAAGAAGTTGTCAAACGTTTGGCTGCATCATCAGGTATTGATGTATTGAATCTTGTTAAGAGTATGCAAGAGATACAACAAGAACAACAACAAGCTATGGCTCAACAACAACAAATGTTAGCTCAAGAACAACAACCACAGATGGCTGCTGTTGATCAAAAACGTGAGCAAGCTGAAGCACAGATGATGCAACAACAACAACAAACACCACAACCACCAATTCAATGAGCGAAACACTAACACTTAATGATACACCCGCTGATCAGCCAGAACTTAATGCTGATGAGCAAGAGTCTCTCGCTGTTGCCGAGGCTAACGAAGGGGAACAACAACAGCTACTAGCAGGTAAATTTCAAGACACACAATCTCTTGAGCAAGCATACCTAGAACTTCAAAAGAAACTAGGTGAACCTCGTAAAGAAGAAGAAGAAGAAGTTTCTGAAGAGGTAGAAGAACAACCTGAAGAAGAAGAAAAAAATACTTCTGAATCTTCTGACGATAAATTATCTGAAGCTCAAGCTGATCAACTATTTAAAATGATTGGTGGAGAACAAGTTTATAAAAGCATGTTGGATTGGGCTGGACAAACACTTGGTCCAGAAGAGATTGAAATGTATGACTCTGTAATGGCAAAAGGTGATCCCAATAGTATCTTCTTTGCTGTCCAAGCATTGAATAATAAATATACAGATGCTGTTGGTAAAGACGGTCAGATGTTAACAGGTCGTGGTTCTGCAGCATCTGCTGATAATTCATTCCGTAGTCAGTCAGAACTGGTAGCAGCCATGAGTGACTCACGTTATGATAGTGATCCAGCATATCGTTCTGACGTTATGCGTAAACTTGAAAACTCTGAACTTGAATTCTAATGACTGTTACCACCAACGATCACGGACAACAAAACCTCTTTGCAAAAGAACCCACCATGTACACTGACGAAAACTACACTGTGACTCACAACGAAAAAGCAGAGATGCTAAACGGTCGCCTGGCTATGCTAGGTGTGATAGCAGCGCTTGGAGCGTATGCACTAACTGGTCAAATTATTCCTGGAGTATGGTAATGCCACAAGGTAAGGGTACTTACGGATCACAAAAAGGTAGACCACCTAAGAAAGGTACTAAAAAGTAATGGCTAAGAAAGGTCTATACGCTAACATCCACGCTAAACGGATGCGTATTAAACAAGGTTCAGGTGAAAGTATGCGTAAGCCAGGGAGCAAAGATGCTCCTAGTGCTGCTAACTTTAAACGAGCTGCTAAAACTGCTAAGAAAAAATGATTGAATGCCCACAATGTACTGCACCACAGCAGTACGTGCTAGAACAACTACAGACTTCTGCTGGTGTGACAGACCGTACAGCACTAGCAGTCATTATGGGTAACATCCAACAAGAGTCTAATTTTAAACCTAACGTATGTGAGGGTGGTGCTATTATTTCTTATGATAGATGCCTTCGTGGTGGTTATGGTTTGATTCAATGGACATCAATAGAGAGGTACAAGGGTCTTGGCAGCCACTGTACCGAACGCAATCTAGATCCTAGTGGTCTCAAATGTCAAACAGATTACATGATCCATGAGATGCGGTTTAGAAAAGATCTTTTTGCTTTTCAAACTAAGCATCAACAGGTTCCATATTATATGAATGCTGCATACTACTGGTTAGGCTGGGGTATTCATGGTAATCGTACAACACATACTTATTCTTTTTTAACTAAACTACAATGAAATTTTTTGCTATCCTCCCTGCCGCTTTGGTTGCTGCTACCCCTGCCCTTGCTGGTCCTTATGTAAACATTGAGAACAATGCTGGATTTACTGGCTCTAACTTCAATGGACATGCTACAGATTTTCACCTTGGGTATGAAAACAATGCTAACTTTGGTTCATACTACGTGCAAGCTGGTCCTACAATTTTTGCACCTGATGGTGGTGAAGAAGAAACTAAACTGACTGGTAAAGTCGGTGGCTCTATCCAAGCTAGTGAGCGTGTCTCTGTTTATGGAGAACTGTCTGCTGCTTTTGATTCAGATGAAAATGATTACGGAACAAAGCTTGGTGTCAAGTATAGTTTCTAATAGCTAAATAGAATAAGGGGGGGGGTGCAATTCCTCCCATAGCTTTAGACAGCCAAGTCTTTAAACTGGTCTTATTTAATCGCTTCATAAACATGCACTATTATTTAAATGGCTACGTCTACAATTTCGTTACAACAACAAAAGAATATTTGGAACAACTTCTGTGACTGGGTAACCAGTACTAACAACCGACTGTACGTTGGTTGGTTCGGAGTCCTTATGGTTCCAACACTAATCGCTGCTACAACCTGCTTCATCGTTGCATTTATTGCAGCTCCACCCGTTGACATCGACGGTATTCGTGAGCCCGTTGCTGGCTCTCTCATGTATGGAAACAACATCATCTCAGGGGCAGTCGTACCCAGCTCCAATGCAATCGGTCTACATTTCTACCCTATCTGGGAGGCAGCAAGTCTCGATGAGTGGCTCTACAACGGTGGACCTTTTCAACTTATCGTCTTCCACTTCCTTATTGGTATCTATGCTTACATGGGACGCGAATGGGAACTTAGTTATCGGCTTGGAATGAGGCCTTGGATCTTTGTTGCATACTCCGCACCCGTGGCAGCGGCATCCGCTGTATTCCTTGTTTATCCCTTTGGACAAGGTTCTTTTTCAGACGCTATGCCTCTTGGCATTTCCGGTACTTTTAATTATATGTTGGTGTTCCAAGCCGAACACAACATCCTCATGCACCCCTTCCACATGTTGGGAGTTGCTGGTGTATTTGGTGGAAGCTTGTTCTCAGCTATGCATGGATCTTTGGTCACGTCTTCCCTTGTTCGTGAAACGTCTGAAGACATTAGTCAGAACTATGGTTACAAGTTCGGACAAGAAGAAGAGACTTATAATATTGTGGCAGCCCATGGTTATTTCGGTCGTCTCATTTTTCAATATGCGTCTTTTAATAATAGCCGTAGCTTGCACTTCTTTCTCGCTGCTTGGCCTGTCGTGGGTATCTGGTTTACTGCTCTTGGGGTTAGTACTATGGCATTCAACTTAAATGGTTTTAACTTTAATCAGTCTATTGTGGATAACAATACTCACGTTATTAATACCTGGGCAGATGTACTCAACCGTGCTGGACTTGGCATGGAAGTCATGCATGAGCGTAATGCCCATAATTTTCCACTTGATTTAGCTTCAACTAGCGCCACACCTGTGGCCCTTCAAGCACCTGCAATCGGCTAATGCACACGTCCGTTCATCCATTGATTCATGGAATTATATCAAATAACAGTAAATGATACTTGGATTGTCTTAGTACACAAAGCAATATCTAAGTATTTAGAAACTTGGCCTGGTGGTGATCCGTCAGAACAAGCAGCATTGATGACATTAAAGTCTGACTTAGATAGAATGCTATTAGAAGTATCATTCAACAAATCAATGGACGCATGACACATAAGTATGGAACGGGACTTATGAACTTCTTAGGAGGTTACTGTGCAAGGCAAGACTTATTGCTATCGCGGTGTAAAGTACACCAAGTGAGATAGATCTAATGAGGGGTGCAATTCCCCTCTTCACTATTGGCATTGGCCCTTACGAGGATACCCTTTGCCGTCTAGACGGTGGGATAGACCACAATAAAATTAAACATCAAACGTTTGGTAATAGTTATATCTTTATTTTTTATTATTAAAAATGGCTTTTCAATCTTCTGTTAACCCATCTCAGCTTACTCAGCTGGGTCAGGCTAACCTAGCTGAAGACAAGCGTGCACTGTACCTTAAACTGTTCAGTGGCGAAATGTTCAAAGGCTTCCAAAATAATACAATCGCTCGTGACTTGATCATGAAGCGTACACTTAAGAACGGCAAATCTTTGCAGTTCATTTTCACAGGTCGTACCAAAAGTGAATTCCATACGCCTGGAAATAGCATTCTTGGTGATACCAATGGTGCACCTCCTGTAGCTGAAAAGACGATCACGGTTGATGACCTGTTGATCAGTTCAGCTTTCGTCTATGAATTGGACGAAGTACTTTCTCATTACGATCTTCGTTCTGAGATTTCACGTAAGATCGGCTACGCTCTTGCAGAAAAGTATGACCGTCTTGCATTCCGTGCTATTGCACGTGGTGCACGTAAGGCTTCTCCTATCAGTGCAACTGGTTATGTTGAGCCTGGTGGTACACAGATTCGTGTTGGTGCAACAACTAACGATTCTGATGCTTACGTTGCTTCTAACTTGGTATCTGCATTCTATGATGCAGCTGCTGCTCTTGATGAGAAGGGAGTTACTTCTGATGGTCGTGTGGCTGTCCTGAACCCACGTCAGTACTACGAATTGATTCAAGCTGTTGGTACTAATGGTTTGGTTAATCGTGATGCACAAGGTACTGCTTTGCAAGGTGGTAACGGCATCATCGAGATTGCTGGTATCAAGATCTACAAATCAATGAACATCCCGTTCCTTGGTAAGTATGGTACTGCTTACGGTGGTACAACTGGTGTAACCGCACCTGGTAACACTGGTGATTTCGTTGCTGAATCTCTTGAAGATGCATCTGATGCTCAAACTGGAATCAATAATGATTATGGTACTGCATCTCAATTCGGTTCTAAGTCCTGTGGTCTTATCTTCCAAAAAGAAGCAGCCGGTATGGTTGAAGCAATTGGCCCACAGGTTCAAGTAACCAGTGGTGATGTCTCCGTGGTATACCAGGGTGACGTTATGCTTGGTCGTTTGGCTTGCGGTTGTGATTACCTCAACCCTGCAGCTTCTGTTGAACTGTATGTTGGCGCTTCTGCTCCTTCTGATTTCTAATTTTTATGTCATACGGGAGTCTCTTCGGAGGCTCCTTTTTTTTAATTCTTTATTGAGAATAATACTCATTATCAAATTATGCCTTTTCCTACTACTGGCCCAAACACCCAATTACAAGCTGTTAATCAGATCCTGGCGTCAGTTGGTCAGGCTCCCGTGAATACTCTAACAACTGAAACAACTTTTGTACTTGAACCACTGACTACTTTTACTGGTAGTATTACAGGTACTACATTAACTACTGAAGAAACTGATATACCTATTGGTACATATCTAACTGGAACTGGTATTACTCCTAACACAGCTATTTCAACAACAGGTACAGCACTCGGTACAAACCCAGAAACATATAATTACACTGTTAATATTTCTCATACATCAACAGGTAATATACCAATTCAAAAATCAGTTGTTTCTTATAAAGTAGAAACTCAAACTAACCCGGACGTTGCGATTGCTTTTAATACTTTAAAAGAAATATCACGTGAAATTCAGTCTGAAGGCTGGACATTTAATAAAGAATTAAATTTAGAAGTAACACCTGATGCAACAACAAAGAAAATAGCCATCCCTAATAATGCTATTCAATATGATCTTAGTCAAGATTATGTGGCTAATTTAGGTAGAAATAGTGTAAACCGTGGTGGTTATCTTTATGATACTATAAAACATACAGATCAATGGGAAGATGAAACCTTATACATTGATGTATTATGGGAATGGGATTATCAATATCTTCCACAACCTATTCAAGCTTATATTGTCGCCAGGGCTTCTGCTGTATTCTCTAGCAGAGTGATTGGTGATGGACAACAATTCCAAATGCTATCACAAAAAGAAGCTTATACAAAAGCTATGGCTTTAGAATACGAATGTAATCAAGGTGATTATACTTATTTTGGTAGTCCACAAAGTGGTAATTATTACCGCAGCTATAAACCCTATAACGCATTGTATCGCTAATGTCAGTAGTAACACAATTATCACCTAATTTTTTAGGTGGTGTCTCGAAACAAAATGACGATAAAAAGTTACCTGGTCAGGTATCAGAGTGCATTAACGGTTACCCTGATCCTACCTACGGTCTACTGAAAAGACCGGGGATGAAGTTCAATAATACTTTAAAAAAAGCTAACGGTACTAACTTCACTAAAACTGAATTAGATGATGCTGTTTGGTTCTTTATTGAACGTGGTGCAGCAGGTTCATATATTGGTGCTATTAAAGGTTCTAATATTTATGTATGGACAGCTGTAGATGGTACTTGGTGTACTGTTACTAATAATAGTGCTACATATCTAACTGGTACTACCAAGAATGATTATCATTTCCGTAGTATTCAGGATACTACAATTATTACTAACAAAACTATTAATGCTGCTATGCAGCCTAATGGTACTTACATACCTAATACTGTTGCTACCCTTAAACTTGTTACACTTGTCAATACCTATACATATACTGTTACTATTGAAGGTATAGAGGCTTCAGTAACAAGTCAAAACAATACAACATTTGATGATATGTTGTTGTATGATGCTTCAGATATAAACACAAACCATCATCTTGTTGATAAAATTAAAGATGTTATTGAAGCACAACAAACAGCAGGTAATGCAAATTTTAATGGAAAATGGTATTTAGAAGGTTACCCTGATAGTCTTGTTATTAAACGTAGTACAGGTACTAATGCAGTTGTAACTGATTATAGTGCTGTTACTGGTACGCCACTTTCCTTTACTATTGATGCTAAAGGTGGTCTTAATAACACTGCTATAGAAGTATTTGAAGATGAAGTAGAAGATGCTTCTAAACTTCCTTTAGAATCTTTTGGTGGTCATCATATAACAGTAAGCAATACAACTAATGCTGAAGATGATTATCATCTACAATTTGTGGCATACGACACTACACTCAATAGAGGTAGAGGTTATTGGGAAGAAACAATCGCTCGTGATGTATCACCGGGCTTAAATGCATCTACCATGCCCCATCAATTAGAGAATACAGGACCAACAACATTTGAATTTAATCCTATTACATGGTCAGCACGTAAAGCAGGTAATGATGTTACCAGTCCTTTACCATCTTTTATTGGTAAAACAATTGCAGCTACATTTTTTTATTCTAATAGGTTTAGCTTGTTATCACAAGACAACGTATTTTTTAGTGTAGCTAATGATAGTTATAACTTCTTTGTTAAATCAGCTCTGACACAGATTGATTCAGATCCTATTGATCTAAATGTATCTAGTATTAGACCTGTTACTTTATTTGATGTATTACCTACAGCTCAAGGTTTATTATTATTTAGTGATCGTCAGCAGTTTATGTTATCTGCCTCAGATTCTAATACATTAACACCTACTTCTTCTATTATTAGAACAGTATCTAGTTATGAAATGGATAGTAATATTAGCCCTGTAGATATTGGAACTACTGTAGGTTTTGCAAATAAAGTACCTGATTATACTAAAATTTTTAGTATGCAATTGAGGGATGTAGAGCAACCTCCAGTTGTTGTCGATATTAGTAGAGTTGTTCTTGAATGGATTCCTGGCACTGTTGGCAGATTAGTTTCGAGTCCACAAAACTCGTTTCTTATGCTTGTAGATAAACAATCATCTTATATCTATATGTATAGATATTATAATAATGGTGAAAAAGATCTATTCCAAGCTTGGTCTAAATGGAATTTAACTGGTACTATTCAAGATGCTTACGTTTTAAACGATCAAATTGTAATTATAACTCAACAAGAAGATGACTACATTTTAAGTGAAATTACAGTTAATGAATTACCTACAGGAGATGTTACAGTAGGAACACCAATTACAGGTAATCCTTGTTTAGATTTATTTTCAAAACCAATTGCTCCAACAGTTGGTGTTAATCCTGTTGTATATGATCCAGTTAATAAAGTAACTAAAATTTATACTCCTTTTAAACCTATTGAAAAAACAAAGGGTGCACTTTTAGTTGGTAAACCTGCTACATCTGAAGGTTATTTTATAGAGGTAACACCTAAAATTGAAGCTAATACAAATTTTAATTATTTTGAAGCTGTAGGTGATTTGACTGATATAGAAGCAAGTATAATTATTGGTTATAATTATCATTTTGAAGTACAATTACCTACTTTTTATTTTAGACGAAGAGATCAACAATCAGTAGATTTCAGTGCGATATTAACTATTGCTAGAATTAAAGTATCTACTGGACGATCAGGTCCATTAGTTTTTGAAACTAGATTAGGTAGTTCTAAGGAATGGACTATAGTTAAAGAGGTACTATTAAGTGATGACTATAAATTCAGCACAAGTCCTGTAAAACCTGAATACAGGTTTGATGTACCTATCCATCAACGTAATACTAATTTTGAATTAAAAATGACAAGTGATTACCCATACCCTGTATCTCTTGTAGAGATGATGTGGGAAGGCAACTATTCACCACGATTCTATAGGAGGGCTTAATTATGTCTTTGAGCGAAATAGGTGATATTGTTACAGGTAGAGACAGAAACAAAGAGCTTCGAGCTGCTGATCGAGAAATTAAAAAGGCTGTTAAAGAACAAGACCGAAAGGTTTTGCGTTATAAGAGGGAATTACAAGCAGCTGAAAAAAAAGATTATTTCGCAATGCGTGAATTTTCTTACGAAACTGCTATGGATAACTGGGAACGTGGTAAGGAAATCCAAGATTATCAATATGCTCAATCTTTAGCTGCTTACGAAAAAAGTAAAGATATTTATGAGGGTCAACTTGATTATAATAAACAAGCTTCATCATTAGCAATTAGTGACCAACAAGCTTCTATCCAAGACCTTGCATTACAGCAAGCGTTTCAACGTGAAGCTATGCATTCTGATTTAATGAATGAAATAAAAAGAGGAGGTATTCAAAAATTAGAGCAAGGTGCTAAATTATACGGTATTAAAAGTAACCGTAGAATTAGTGATGAATCTATCCAACAACAGTTAAATCAAGTTACTACACAAAATACCTTTGAAAAAGAAGCTAAGTTTGTAGAAGGTTTAAAGAAAAGTGGTAAAGCTGCTTTAGGTCAAGCTGGTGTATCACGTAAAAAGACCTTACAATCTACTGCTGCTGAATCCTTTCGTGAATTAGTTGCCCTTGATTCTAGCTTATCTGGTTCAAGAAATAAAGCTGCTGTAGACTTACTAAAAGTATATGTTGATGCTAGCCTAGGTGAAACTCAAGTTGGTCTTAATTTAGATATGATTGAACTTGGTATTAACGCAGCAAAAGATGAAGTTAAATATAATAATAAAATTCTTGAGGCTAATATGCAAAGTGCTATTGGTCAAATGGGTCGTAACATCCAACAGATTCAACTGCAAAAAATGGGGGCTGATCTTCAAGCTGAAGCAAACCTTAATATATTCCCTGAAGAGCTTGGTTATGCACCTGAACCACAGATGCCACCAGAACGTACATTTGTTGAACCAATTATGGAAGAAACATACGTTCCTAAAGGTCCACGTGTGGAAACAGGCTTTGGAGCTGCTCTAAATGCGACCAGTTCATTAATATCTATGGTTAACCCTTTTGCTAGTGCATACAACACTATTCAAGATCTTTTCACTTAAACCTCTAATTAATAATTTTATAAACCATGGCACGACTACAATACCAACCCGCTACAAAACCAAGAGGATTCCAACCTGTTCAACTTAGTAGGGCTGGTATTGCTCGAATGGAAGAAGAAGGTGACCGGGTAATCCGTAACTTAGAAAAACAACGTGACGCTACAAATCAACAACGGCGAGAGGATCTGCAAGCAATGCAGGCAAACGCTGCTTATGAAGAACGAGCACGTGAAAGAAATCTGAGAACTTTAGAGAAAAATCAGAAAACTGAGCAATTAAGCATTGAGGCTGAACAAAAATCAAAACAACAACAAGCTGATGCTAATGCTAAAGCAATTGAGGCAACATTAACTGGATTAGTTAATTTCAGTGTAACTCTTGGTAAGCAAGCTGCTGAAAGAACCAAGAAGATGATTGAGGATCAGACTGAATTAGGCGCAAGGCAGGCTGAAGAATCTTATCATAATAACCCTCAAGAACGAGTTAACTATAAAACAGCTGAAAGTCAATTACCTATTGCGTCAGCAAGATATGATTACGCCGTATCTAAAGATTTTGCTGAAGGTGTTTTGTCACCAGTAGATGCAGCTAAAAGCATTGTAGCTAATCCTGCACGTAATTTCTATGCACAACAGGGTTATGACAACAAGATGCTCACTCTTCTTACATCTGACATTCTTTCTAGAGAACTAAAAGATACTACCCCGAAGTATGTAGACGAAAGAACAGGTAAGAAATTTTCTGGTTTTGAGGCTAATACAAATAGAGACTTGATGCGTCAATTAATCGGGAAAGTATCTACAGATTTACGTGGACCAAATGGTTTAAATTTAAATTCAAGGCCACCTGGTTATTTAGAATCATCTTATAATACTATTTCTCAATTAAATGAATCTTACCTAAACAGTGCAGAACGGGGTGAAACTAAACGTATTTATGATAACTCTAAACAAGAAGGAAATAATCTAAGATCTTTAGGTATAAAATACTTTCAAGAAGCATTTAGGTTAGATTCAATGAATCCTCAAGTTGGCAGAACAGGTGCTTGGCAAAATGTTTGGTCAGCATTTTCAGCAATAGATGCTAATGGTGACTTTCTTTATGATATAGATGATCTAAATGCTCTAGTCCTCACAGATAGTGGGAAGACTATTCTTGAAGAACGTTTTAATAGTCAAGGTTATCAAAATGCTTTAGCTGCTAGAGTTAATGCTCAGAGAGAGTATAGACGTGCTGAGCGTACTAATACTAAATTAGAAGCTCAGGATTTTGCTGCTAAAGCTACGCCACAGATGCAAGAGTACTTTGAAAATGCTGACGCACAAGGTGATTTACAAGGTGCAGCTACGTTTGAAAAAGAATTCTTTGAAAGATTTCCTAATCAATCATTACCTAGTGGTTATGTACGAGCAAAGAAAGCAGCGTTAAAAGAAAACTACGATGCTGAAGTAGCAAGTATTCAAGCTAGAGCTAAAACTCAAACGTTAGACAAAGAGTTTGTTGACGCTATTGAAAACCCTAAATTACAGCTTGAAGCTATTAAAGCATTTAAAGAACAAGAATCAGCTAAGTATGGTCCTAAGTATTCTGTAATGCAAAAGAGTTTAGTTTCTGAAGCTAAGACATTAACAAAATTTGATCCTACTGTAGAAGGACCAGGTTCTGGTACAACTATTATGGTAACTAATGCTCTTAAAAATGAATACAAATATTTCTTTAAAGCTTTAGTTGATAAAGGTGTACCACTTGATGCAGCTGCTGATCAAGCTTATGCACAGCTTACAGATTATATTGCTAAAGGTAAGACAGAAGAAACAAATAAATTTTATACAGAAACTGGTGCACTTAATAAACCAACTTTCCCAAACATTCAAGGTACTACTCAAGCATTATCAGCTAGTTCTCAAGAACAACGCAATGAATTAAATAAACTTATTTTACAAAATAATGCAAACGTTGGTAGTATTTTTAGTATGCCAAATGCTGTATTGTCTGAAACTCAAATTGAAACTACTATAAATTCTTATTATGCTGATAACGGTACTTTTAAGATCCCTGTTAATATTCAATACGCCGCAAAAGTTGCGGGGGTAAATCCTATAGCTGCTATCAATGCACAGATTCAAGCATCTAATGAAAAGTATGGGACGAATAGAAAGTTGATAACAGCCTCACCAGCTGAAGAAGCTATCTTTGATCAAGCGCCTTCAGTTCAAAAACTATTCACTGATTATGATAACAGGTCTCAAGCTAGGATTTCTCGTGGTACTGCTCACGTTACAGGTGCAGCTGGTCCTGTGAGAGCTAGTATGAGTATGAGTAGTAGGGGAAATGGTGGCCAAATTTCAAATAATAGTTTTAATGACCTTGATGGTCAAGACACTGGAACTAATATTGAGCTTTATGGTCCTCAAGGTTTTACTGGAAAAATAGCTGATCATCAATCTGCAACAGGTGCATATGGTGGCAGAGGAGTTCCAATTGCATTCCCGTATGAATTAACCTATAATGAGGTTATACCTGGAGGCAGAAATAAAGGACACAAATCAATTACTACACAAGGTAGTACAGATAGAGTAGTAAAAGGTACTGCACCAGGAGGGTTTGGTCACGTCGGTTCCTATACTTATACAGATGAAAATGGAGACCAGTATGAAATTATGCTAGCCCATGGTGATCAACCTTTTAATTCGTTTAATGAAGGACAAATAATTCCAGCAGGCACAGTTCTTGGTTATCAAGGCGCAAGTGGTTCGAGTAATGATGGTGCTGGTGGAGGATATGACCATATAAGTTTTCACGTTAATTCTTACGGTAATGGAGATCCAAATAGAATTATCAGACAATTCACAGATTCACTAATTAACCCAAAATAAAAAAACAAACAACATGAACGATCCATTAGATTATTCAAATGTTGGCAGTGAATACATGTTGAGTGAAGAAGATCGTAACAAGCAACTCTCTAATGAACAACTAGAAGAAATTCAACAGAGAGTTGATGCTTACGAACAGCAACAACAGCAACTTCAAGAACAAGAGACACAACCTCCTACGGGAGGTCAAACTGCACCAACATCTGAACAACCTCTGCCTACGGGTGAGGTTACAACGCAACCAGAGACGGCTGCTGAACCATTTGATCCAAGTAAAGATTATTCTTATTACGAAGCCCAAGGCATGAGCCGTGGGGAATGGAATCGCTTACAAATGGGCGGTGGTGTCAGAAGTGACGTAGAAGGTTTTGCTACTGATCCTAGATATGCTTTTGAATTAGCATCTGCTGTTCCTATTGGTGGTGTATTAGATCCAGTCACTGATTTAGCTAATAAATTCCTACCAAAAAGTGCACAGATTCCTAAGGTAACACCTTATGAAAATGGTGTAGCATCAGCAGCACGAGCTATTTCTTCTGTTGTTGTTCCTACATTAACCCTTCAAGGTGTTGGTGTGGCATTAGCAACTAAAGCACAAGGAGCCTCTACTACAGCTCTGGGCGCCGGTAACGCTATTAATAGGTTAGGTAATACTGCCTTTATGAAGTTCCTTGGAAACAGGGGTATAGAAGCTGGTGCTAGTGTTGCTGTTGGCGCATTTAGCTCTGAATATGAAGAAGACAATGCTTTCGGTGCTTTAAAAAAAGCTTTGCCACCACAGTATGATTTTATCCCTGATAGCTGGGCTACACTAGATACTGATAGTGCTGATGAAAAACGTATTAAAAACATCAATGAAGATTTAGGTCTTGGATTTCTTATTCCGTTTGTAGGCTTTCTTGGTAAGTTTGGTTCTGCAATTGATGAAGTAGGCCAAATATTTAAAAGAGCACCTAAAATGGTAGGTGAGACATCACAAGCTAAGAAGATCATTAATGACTTAACACCAGCTGCTAAAAGTGATGATGCAGTAGAAGAGCTATCTAGGTATGCTGCTAAACAAGAAGCAGATCTTGATGAGCTTGGATACTACAATCAAGCTATGAATCCTGATGCTAATGTTCCATTAAAAGGTGTAAATGACCTTTATGATTGGAATGAAGTTGGGATGCGTTCTCTTGATGATTTTGGTATCATTGGGGCTAGTGTTGATGCAGTACGTGTTGCTAAAAACAAAGGATCAGTCTATGGTCGTTTAGGTAACTTTATTAGTGAACCTGCACGTAAGTATGCTATTACTACACCAGGTGGTGTTGAAGAAGTTACACTTGGTCTTACCAAACAACTTAAAGATGCTGACCGTTATGGTATGGAAGCAGCTGATTGGTCAATTAGTTTTGATGAAATCTCTGAGCAAGGTGATAACTTAGTACTTGAATTGTTTGACCCTACTGTTGGTGTTGATGAGATTCGTAAGATTCTTGATCCCGTCATTGTAAAGAATGAGTTTGGTGTCGAGACATTAACTGATGAAGGTTATGCTGGTATCTTTAGGATGATCAATGATCAAGCTAAAGAGTTTACTGGTATGGATATTGCTAAAGCACAAGCTTATACTGCTACTTCTCTGTCTGGTCAAATTGCTGACCTATCTGAAGGTGTTAGACTTAACCGAGGTTCAGCTGCTGTTGATCAAGCTAAAGAAAAGATTCGTGATAATCTTGCATATCTACAACAACTACAAGGTACTACTAAATATTATTTAGATAAGAAACGTGGTATCATGCGTTTAGGTGAACGCGCACGTGCATTTGGCAAGACGCCAGAACAACTTGTCAAACAGATTCAAGAAGATACACCACAAGCTTTACGTATTATTCAAGACGAAAGTGATAGGTTTACCCAAAGCTGGGAGTATTTACAAGATAATAACCCAGAAGTTCTTGATTCATTTCTTGAATTGTATGAACTTAGTGACGGTAAGATCAATAGTATTACCAAAATGAATGAAGATATTCTTAATAGCTTTGTTCGTTGGCGTCCACTTATTGATGGTACTCCTGATGCACCTAATATTTTAGATCAAGCTGTAAGAGCTAATTTCTTTAATTCTATTTTGTCTTCTGTTGGAACAGCTGGTAGAGCTTTATATGGTAACTTAAGTGGATTGATTGCAGAACCAGTGTCTTATTTTGCTGGTGCTATAATGCGTAAAGATTTAAAGTCTATTCAACGTGGTTGGATGGCTTACAATGCTATTTTTGATACTCAAATGAAAGCTTTACCTTATGCTGGTAAGTTATTCATGAAAGCATCACAAAATCCTAATAGTGTAGCAGGTGCAACTAGGTTAGACTTAGTAATTAAGAATGAAAAGAAACTAGCACAATACAAAAACATCGCTAGACTTGAAGCAGAAAAAGGTAATCTTGGTTTTAAATTTCTTGTAGATCAATATGAAAATTTACAACATATGGCAAGTGATCCTGTATTTAGAATCACACCTAACCTCTTTACTGGGTTTGATGGTTTTACTTCTGCTAACTTAGCTAATGCTACTGCACGATTCCGTGCTATGGATGAGTTAGAACGTCTTGGTAAAGAAGCAACACCTGATAAAATTAAAAAAATTGCTGACAAAGAATACAATAGTATGTTTAATGAAAACGGTATTATTGTTGATGAAGCAGTTAAATATAATACTGGGGAGATTGCTCTAAACCTTGATACTGGACTAAATACCCAACTGAATGGTCTTTTACAGGAAATACCTGGACTAAGACCTTTTATCATGTTCCCCGGAACTATGGCTAATATGGTTAGAGTAGCTGATGATTATTTACCTGCACCTTTACGTTCTTTTCAAAGAGATGTAAATGAATTAGCTTATACTTCTGTCGAAACATTTATAGAACAACCTGAATTAGTAGAAAATATTCTTACTAAACGTGGTTATAAACTAGCTCAAATGGATGAAACAGCTAGATTAAACGCTATTGTAGACTTAAAAAATAAAACATTAGGTAAGAAAGCAATTGGTACTTTTGTAACTTCTTTAGCTGTTGGTTCTGTTTTGAAAGATAAATTATTTGGTGATGGTTTGTTTAATATTACAGGTGATGGTAATGTTGATAGACAACTACAAAGAGCACGTACTAAAAACAGTAACTGGAAAGATCGTTCAGTTATTGGACCTGGTGGCATTAGAGTTGAATACAACGAAGTACTTGGTCCTGGTTTAAGTAATTGGGTTGCTACTGTAGCTAACATTGCTGATAACTTTGATATGCTTGGTGAAGCAGCTACAGAAAATTTATTTCAAAAAGCAGCCTTTGTACTTGCAGCTGGTTTAACTGATCAAGCGGGTTTGTCTTCTTTACGTCCTCTTGTAGAAACTTTAAGTGGTAATCAATACGCTGCTTCTACTTTTGCTGCTGGTCAAATTAACTCACTTGGACCTTTAGGTGGCTTACGTAATGAATTTGGTAAGATCTTAGATGGTGGTCTAAAAGAAATTAATAATGATATTGTAAGTCATTTAAAAAACCGTAACCAATTACTTGGTATTATTGACCCTGCTAACAGATTACCTACTGTAATCAGTCCTGTAACAGGTGAAGCACCAAATAAATATACAATGCTACAACGTATTTATAATTCTTACTCACCACTTAAAATACATCCTGCAATGTCTAAAGAAGAACAATTCCTTTATGATATTGAATATGATGTCTCTAGTGCATTTAAGAAACGTAATGGCGTTGACTTGCTTAACACTGAACGTGCAGAATTAAGCAGCCTAATGGGTAAAAATGGTTATTTTAAAGATCAAATTAAAAGTATTATGCGTACAGCTGATGCACGTAATACTATTAATGAACTACAAGAAGCACGAAGAAATGGTATAAAATCTGATCAAGTACCTATTGGTAAATATGATCAGATCCATATGATGCTGGATACAGCACTAAAAAATGCTGAAGAATTAGCTTTCAGTGAATTGGAATCACCAGTACGTCTTGCTATTGAACAACGTATTATGGAAAAACAATTTACTGATCAAAGAGCTGAACAAGGTTTAATGCCTGGAATTGATTCTACCCTTAACATTCGTTACTAAAAAATCATGGCAACAACTGAAAATAATTATACAGGAAATGGGATAAAAACAAGTTATCTTTTCTCCTTTCCTTACATAAAAAAAGAAGACGTAAGAGTTACCTTAAATACATTAGGTTCAACTGATTTTACAATTCAAGATAACACGCCAACACAAATTGATTTTAATACAGCACCAGGTTCAGGTGTAGCTATTCGTATTTTTCGAGTCACTGATACTACAGCTACATCTGCAACATTTTTTCCAGGTTCATCCATTAGAGCACAAGATTTAAATAAAAATTTTGAACAATCTCTTTATATTGGACAAGAAGACGAAAATAAAATTCAAGATGTTATATCTGGTGGTATTGCTGATGGCTCTATTACTACAGCTAAAATAGCTGATGATGCAGTTACTGCTGCTAAACTTGCACCTGATGTTGCATTTCCACCTGCTGACGGTTCTATTACTACAGCTAAGTTAGTTGACGCTAACGTAACTACAGCTAAGATAGCTGATGCTAACGTAACTACAGCTAAGATAGCTGATGCTAACGTAACTACAGACAAGATTAATGATTCTGCAGTAACTACAGCTAAAATAGCTGATTATGCAGTAGTTCAAACTCAATTAGCTGCTAATTCGGTAACGACCGTAAAAATTGCTAATGGTGCAGTAACAGCAGCTAAAATTGAATCACCTTTAACTGCTGACTTAACCTTTACCGCTAGCCAAACATTTCCAAAAATACCAGCTAATACCCAAACATCTGCATACAACTTAGTTTTGTCGGATGCTGGTAAACATATTAACATCACAACTGGCGGTATTACAGTACCTAGTGGTATTTTTAGTACTGGTGACGCTATTAGTGTTTATAACAATAGTGGTAGTGATCAAACCATTACTCAAGGCTCAAACGTAACGCTACGTAAGGTAGGTACAGCTGATACTGGTAATCGTACATTAGCTCAATATGGGCTGGTAACTATTCTTTGTGTCGCCTCTAATACCTTTGTTGTTGTCGGTGGAGGGCTGACTTAATGAGTATGATGCAGTTGTTATTTGCAGGTGAATCTAGTTTATTTGCTAATGGCGGTACTGTCACTACAGTTGGTAATTATCGTATCCACAAGTTTGAAAGTTCAGGTACTTTAACAGTTGTTTCTGCCCCTGATAATGCCACTGTTGAATACTTAGTTGTTGCTGGTGGTGGTGCAGGAAATATTGGTGGCGGCGGTGCTGGCGGTATGAGAACAGGAAACCTTTCTGTTGCTGCAGGTTCTTACCCAATTACGGTCGGATCTGGCGGAAGCTATGGTAACGGATCTAATTCAACATTCAGTACTATTACATCAACTGGCGGTGGAGCAGGCGGAGCGTCTGGTGGTTCCGGTGGCGGCGGATCAGGTGGTGGTGCAGGCGGTTCTGGAATATCGGGTCAAGGTAATGATGGTGGCAGTGATGCTGCAGGTGCTGCTACTGGCTCTGGTGGCGGCGGTGGCGCTGGTGCAGCCGGTCAAAATGGTACGTCTAGTAAATCTGGTAATGGCGGTATTGGTCTAATTTCATCAATTAGTGGTACAGCTACGTATTACGCAGGCGGCGGTGGTGGTGGTAGTAATGGAAATATTAGTATCGGTGTTGGTGGACTTGGTGGTGGCGGTAACGGGTATTTCAGTAATCAAACTAACAATTCTACAGCTGGTGCACCAAATACAGGTGGCGGCGGTGGCGGTGGATTTAAATCCGGCGGTTCTGGCATCGTAATCATTAGATATCTAATTTAAACCTACTACTCAAAACAAATAACTATTTAATTAATTATGGCTAATTCAAATTACACAAGTCAAGTCGAGCCTTTAGGTCAGGTCGGTACTGCACGTCAACTTGCAGCTGGTGCTTCTTCAGCTAATACTGCATTAAGTTCTGGTGTCTTTCGTATTTCAGTACGTGCAACAGGTGCTGACATTAGGTTCAGTATTGGACAAGGTACACAAACAGCTACAGCTACAAGTCATTTTATTGGACAAGATGAACGTCTTGATTTTTCAGTAACTAGTGGATCAAATATTGCTGTGATTCGCGCTGGATCAAGTAGTGGTGTGTTGGAAGTAACGGAGTTGGTCTAATGAGACTACAAGCCACTAGAACAAGTGTTACGAGTGCTGGTGGTGCCGGTGATGCACTGTATCGTGCAGCAGGTGGTAGACCAACACTTGACCAAAGATTTGCAAAAGATAAAACATTAGTTGATAAGGTAAGTGGCAACAACCTAATCACCTTCAGCCGTAGTAGCGGGACTGGTTATGGTGCAACTTATGTTGACAGTGATGGGTTGATTAAGACCAGTCCGGTTAATTTGTTGGCGTATAGTGAGCAGTTTGATCAGTGGACTGTTGGTTCAAATTCAGTTATTACACCTAATTGTATTGCTGCACCTGATGGGACTTTTACTGCCGATTTGTTGTATTTTAGTCAAACCAGTCTCACAAATGCTGGCCAAAGTATTAGATTAACCCAAGGCAAACAATATACATTTTCTGTTTACGCAAAGGCTGTAACGCCCGGCACTGATAATACATTTACCTTTTACATCTCTTCACCTACAATTAAAACTCCAGTCAATTTTTTTGAGGCTACTTCGGAATGGCAGAGATTTACTTTTATGTTTGCTCATACAAATGTCACTGCTGATACAGATATTTACATCTTAAATAGAGGCGATACTCAAACTACCAACGTATATGCCTGGGGAGCTCAAATACAAGAAGGCCCTCTAAGTGACTACGTACCAACGACATCATCTCCAAGTGGAGCACCCCGCTTTGACCACGACCCAGTAACTGGTGAGTCCTTGGGATTGTTGATTGAAGAGGAACGGACTAACCTCATTACTGATAGTACTGGCGCTAATTGGGGACTTAGTAACATGACAAGAGTTCTTGACAATACTATCGTTAATCCTGAAGGGCAAAACGGTGCATTTAAGCTTACTTCGAATGTATATGATAGTGTCCACAGGATTAATAAAAATTCTTCAAGTGCCAACTCTCACGTTGGAAGTGTATTTGTAAAAAAAGGAACAAGCCGTTATGTCTTGGTTGGTTTTGGCGGAATCAGCAATTCATTTAGCGCATTGTTTGATATTGAGCCGGGACTTACTACCGACCGACTACTTGGACAAGGTGGGAAGGGAACTTACTCAAATATTAATGCGGGATATGAGGAGTTTCCAAACGATTGGATTAGGATTTGGGCAAGTGGGACTACTTCAGGTTCTAACGGTATGTTTGTAGGGTTTGCAGAAAATAACACAACCTTTAGGCTGACTAACTTTATCGGTTCTACCGCAGATACTTTCTATGTCTGGGGCTTGCAATATGAAGACAATGCAACCTTCCCAACATCATTCATTGAAACCTCCGGCAGCACCAAAACGCGCTCCCCTGACATCGCAACAATTGAAGGTAATAAGTTTGCTAAGACCAACCTGCTGACGTATAGCGAAAGGTTTGACACTACTTCTTCCTGGGGTAATGTTATTAGCACTAATGTTATCCCTAACGCAACTACTGCACCAGACGGTACGCAAACCGCAGATGAACTTATCAGCAAGGATGGCCTGACTTCACTCAGAGTTCAAAGCTTAACGCTCAATGATAATACGGAATACACTGCTTCTCTTCATGTGAAAGCTGCTACTGGGAACACCACTGTAGCTATTCAAATTTATGATAACAATTACGACTTTACTACTGCTGGATCCTTCAATCCAACAACTGGACAGTTCACATCAAATCCAACTGCTGGAGCAACTCGCTCTGTTCAGACGTTAAACAATGGATGGTATAGGATATCTTTGACTATAGATTCGTCTTCTGGGACTACTACGCCAAGACTTAGAATCACATCACCTGTTGGTAACGGAGTTAAAGGCATCTACATCTGGGGAGCACAACTGGAAGAAGGCGGTCTAACTGAATACACCCCAAGTGTTGAATCGTTTGTCAGCCGCCAAAGTGGTACAGGATATGGTTCTACTTATGTTGATGATGCAACCGGGTTGATTACTGTTGCTACTCCTGGTGCTGCCAGGTACGAGAACGGTGAGCTGCTGCTTGAACCGGCGAGGAGTAACTTGCTGATAAATAGTTCGGGTAATACCGGCAGCACTTCTTGGCTTGAACTTGATATGCAAAATCCCACAACAGTTGACGGACCTGCTGGCCCTAATACTGCATATCAATACTTATCCGCTGGCGGTAATGTTGCTTCAAAGATTTATACAGCGAATAACAATCGCTTCACACCTGTTATTGGCTCGCAGTATGTAGCTAGCTGTTACGTCAAGCCTGTAAACTATAACGTTGTAACGTTTGGTATTAATGCTAATGGATGGGGCGCATCTGGTACTCATTCAAGATGTGTTTTTGATTTATCCACAGGAAGTGTGACTAGTCTTGCTCCTGCTGCTCAATCAGCAAGAGCTATACCAGCAGGAAACGGTTGGTATCGACTAGAAGTTGTAACGATTGCGGCAACAGTAGCTTCAAACAATAACGCTCTGAATTTGGATCTAGGGAGTACCCATTCACAAACACACACCACAGATCAAGGTTTCCAGGTCTACGGACTCCAGGCCGAAGAAGGTTCGTTTGTTACCTCGCTAATCCCAACCTCCGACTCAACCGTCACCCGTGCAGCGGATGTATCAACCAGTGCCCTAGGTGTTGATAGTTGGTATAACCAAAGCAGTGGAACCTTTGTAACAACTACCTCTTCTGTTACTAATTTAGAAACAACTAATGCGCGGGGAATGTTTGAGGTTATGTACATCGGCGTATCACATAGTACCTTTAGACATTATTTGCTTTATCGCGGCGTTGGAGATGATTTCTATAGTGCTTCAAGGTTAAAT
>Ga0181394_1000293_pt1 | contig 22589 bp, 22 predicted proteins | sample 17SPOviralmetaG_FD_130123 | JGI IMG/M metagenome (GOLD analysis project Ga0181394, IMG submission 130123) | Marine viral communities from the oligotrophic San Pedro Time Series (SPOT) site, San Pedro Channel, CA, USA - 17 SPOT_SRF_2010-11-23 | ecosystem: Environmental > Aquatic > Marine > Strait...
ACAGAAGAAGAAAGAACAACAACACCAGAACACTATTAACAATAATCTCGGTATGGTTAACAATGCATTACAACCACAGAGACCTCCTCAATATGGGGAGGCTGGATATTTTAGGGATTGTTTCTAAAATATTTAAGTGTCCTCAAAAACGAGGACACCTGTCCTCAAAAATAATATCACTCTAAATTATGAGGACACAGACTTTTACGTCTCTCTACGTAATAGAATAATAATAACCTAATAACACTTTATTACTAATGTCCTCAAAGTCCTCAAAGTCCTCAAAAATATAAAAAATAATTCTCTAAAATATAAAAGTTGGAAGAACCTAAATATCTAAAAGTTAGATTGTATTTATTTCGGGTATTTTCGGGGACGTGTCCTCATTTTTCGGGACTTCTGATATTTTCGGGGACATTAGTATTTTTTATCTATGTTTTATATAAATATGGATTTATGGATATATGACCTTATGACTATTCAGTTATTACTTACTTATTTAATTTATATTAATAAAATGTATATAATAACAAATGACTTATAAAACTGATTTCAATCGTAAGTATGGATTTAAACCATTAAGTACCTCTCACTCCCTCAAGGAGATATCTGATATAACTGGGTATGAGTTGAAAGGATTAAAGACTATATTTAAGAAAGGTCAGGGGGCTTATGTTTCTGCACCCTATTCTGTAAGACCTAATGTCAAGTCGGCGGATCAGTGGGCTTATGCACGAGTATACGCTTCAATAAATCCTAAATCAAAAGCGTTTAAGATAGATAAGGTTCATTTAGTCAAAAAAAAATCTAAACCTAAATAAATGGCTATATTCACTAATAAAACCTTTATTAACTATGACGACTATATGACACCTCTATCTGCGTGGGATAATATAAAGGATTATATACCGAAGGATAAAGTAATATGGGAGGCGTTTTATGGGGACGGGAAATCGGGACAACATTTAGAACAATTAGGTTTTAATGTAATTCACGAAGAAATAGATTTTTTCAATAATGATAAAGGAGACATAATTGTAAGTAATCCTCCATTTAGTATATGTAAAGAAATTATCCCTAGATTAAAAGAATTAGATAAACCTTTTATTTTAATCTTACCTAGTAGTAAAATTAATACTCAATATTTCAAACCTTTTAAAAATGAAATACAACTTATAATCCCAGATAAAAGAATACAATTCATTAAGGACGGAAATGAATTAAAAAATAAATGCAATTTCGACTGCTTTTATTATTGTTATAAAATAGGTTTAGAGAAGGATATTTTATGGTTAGGTTAAATCAGATTAAAAAAATAATATATTATATAAATATAATGAGTAAGAAATTAAAGATTTTAAAAATCGTTGAACCTCCCAATACAAAGAAGAAGGCTCTACACCCTAACCTACCTCAACCTCCTTCTCTAGTCCTTATGATTATGCCGACTAAAACCGGTAAATCAACCATTATCTCTAATATGTTATTAAATAAAGATTTCTACGGACAGGACTTCTTCGACGAGACAACTATAATCAGTACAACAATTAACAACGACCAGACGTCTCGTTTTATGAAACAGGCTTTTAATACTTATGATTATTATTCAGACGAACTAATTAAAGATATAGTTAAAAGTCAGTCTCAATATGATAAGGCTGATATGCCGAGTATGTGTTTAGTGTGCGACGATTGTTTAGGTGAGAAGACTACCTCATTAAATAATCTCGCGTCTCGTTATCGTCATTACAATATAGATTTATTTATTGTATCCAGTCAGCTACTAAAAAAGGTAAGTCCAACGATAAGGGCTAATGCAAACTGGGTTCTGGTGGGTCGCCTCACAAATGAAGCGGAAGTAGAGAAACTCTCGGAGGAGTGGTCGGGAATGTTCGGAGGGGATAAGAACTTTAGGGAAATGTATAAGAGGGCTACTAAAAAGAAGTATGATTTTATGACCTTGAAATTAACTGAAAATCCAGCGGAGATCTGGATTAATTTTAATGAAAAGATTTATCCCGCGGGTCCAAGTGAGGAAGAGGTTTCAAGTGAAGAAGAATAATAAATTAATAATTAAGATTATATAATTTTAATATATTTAATAATATAAAAATATGGAGTTTCAAAGTGCAGACAGAACAAGAGACGCTGAATATTCTTCTGAATTAAAACACTTTAACCAACAGGTAGGACTATACAACAGGGATTTAACTAATAAGAAGTTAACTAATAAAGAAGAAGGTGAAAGTCTTCAATCACAGGCGGGAACCGACGCCAATACGGGCGCAATGAAAGAAGCGGGACAACACGCCTCCGCTCTCGCCCAAGGTCTATCAACCGCGAAAAATATTCAGAAAGTAGGAACACCAATAAGGGCGACCGAGGATATAGTAAAGGGCGCGGGGGATACGGCGAAGTTCTTCAAGAAAGGAGAAATAGTAGGAAAAGAAACAGCCCAGACAATAGGTAAATCAGCGGGGAAACTCGCTACGGGTTTAGGTGTTATCGGGGACGTAGCCTCCATAGGTTTAGACGCGGAAGAATTAAAAGACGACTGGGGGACTATGAGTACTATGGATAAAATTACTAATATCGCAGATATAGGAGGAGCTGGTTTAGATATGGTAGGAACTGGATTAATGACTTTCGGAGGACCAGTAGGCGCCCTCGCTGGATTAGGTATGAAAGCGTTCGGGGACGTTATTCAAGTAGGAGCGGGTGCAGAACAGACTATCGCGGGATTTCAGAACGCGGACGATAAAAAGAAACAGATACAACAGGAAACAGATAAAGCGGATAAAGATTTAGGAGACGCGAAACAGACCCAGAAGGGTTCTGTAAGTCTGGCGGGTGCAGGCGCCCTCGCTGTAGGTAGAACCGCTCAATAAATAATTTAACTTTCATAATTTTTTTTTTATTAATAATATTTTATAAAGTATATTATAAAATAAATGTCGGTATCATTCTGGAAAGCTCAAAACTCTATCCCTATCGAACAGACCTCCAAGTCTGTCCCAGTTTTAAATGGTCTTGATTTCTCTGCGGGTCAAGAAGTAAGAATTAATGTCCCTCCTTCAACCAAGTTTATTAAACCGGACGAATGTTATCTTCAAGGTGATTTTAAAATTAAAATGCCTACATTAGACGCCTCTACTCACGCCACGCGCCTCCAACTGGACCCGCGCCTCGGGGGTCAGTCTCTTATTAAAGATATCCGTATCTATACCTCGGCGGAGTTCGGCTCTGTTCTTCTTGAAGAAATCCAAGACTATAACTCTCTGGTCTCTATTATGAGAGATTATGATACGAATGATAGTGAAAAGAAAAAGAGAGCCTTGACGGAAGGAGCTACTATCTGGATACCTGAAACCCGAGGAACTCTAGGACAGACCCGCTCGGAGTGTTCGGATACATTCACGAACCCTTATTCAAAGGAGACCTTCGTAGGGGACGCTAAATCCAGCGCCTTTACAGACGATAACTATCTATCCTGTAAATTATGCCTCCCATTAGAGACCGGTATTTTTAGATCTCCTAAAATCTGGGCTAATATGTATACGGGATTGCAGATAGTTATTACCCTCGAGAGCGCCCCTCGTTGTCTAACCCAGTTAGACAGCGTCTCTCGTCATAAGCGCTCCCGCCTCCTCCCTCAATTTCATTCTCTTAATGGTTCAAAAGACGCTCCTAACGACTGGGGCGATAACGCCTCCGCTACTATCTTCTATATCTCGGGAGACGTTAATTCTCAAATCACCCCGAAATCCTGTGGTTTCGTTGTAGGTGAAAGAATTAATTTCGCGTCGCCCGATAACTCGGCGGTATCTACTCTTACAGGCGATATCCCAGAAGTCCTTTCAATTGAAAGTGGGACTGGAACAACTTCGGGTCTCTTAAAGGTAACTATGAAGAACGAGGTTAAGAATGAAACGGGTAGTGCTATTGTTAAAAAGTCGTGGTTCGTATATTCTGATAGTGTTCTATCTGCTCCTAATGATAGTTATGACGCTTCATACACTTTCTCTAATGTAGAGTTAGTGGTACAGGAGGTAGATATGGGAAATAATTATGTGAGCGATTTACTTTCAAGAATGAAGGAAAGTGGTTCAATTATGAATGACGTTCTATCGGTAACTAATTATAAATATTCTCAAAGTAAAGACGACGTCGTAGCTAATATCAGATTGCCCCTAAATCAGGCGAGAGCGAAGGCTATTCTATCTCAACCAACGGACGCGACTGCATACGGAACCAAGGACCGGATCGGAGCCAAGGGGACTTATGATATCGGCGGAAACGCTAACGAAGACGGACAACTCCTCGCGGGAGACCAGTTCAGAGGTATCTCGGACGAGATTTCTGATTATCAGTTCGTCTATGACGGGCGCCTTCAACCTTCTCGCCCTGTATCCTGCACGAAGACCTCCTCGAAGGCGAGTATTTCAGCGCAACCGATTATTGAATTACAGAAGGCTCTCGTCCAGAGTTCTATTAATGTAAGGTCTCTAGGCGACTTTAATAGAAACTTCGTAATTGGTCGTGCTTTAAGTATGTCGGTTATGGGAGTGGAAGGTGTTTATGATACCAGAGGTAAAGACTTCAATCTTCAAGTCAATTACTCGGGAACCCAGCCGTCTAAAAATAAACTCTGGAATAATTTCGTTTATCATTTAAGAAGGATTGTAATTAAAGGGGATAGTGTTTCTGTGATTGTTTAAGATTATCATTAAAATAATGTTTTTTTATTTATCTTTTTAAGAATTATTTTATATAAATTATAGTATAAAATAATGAGTAACCGCTATTTACAGATATTACCTCAAAACTCTAACGCCAGTCATTCATACAGAGACGGACGTCCCGTTATTGATTTTCAGATATCAGAACAGGAGGCGACACTTCTCCCTCGCTCTATTCGTGTATGTGGTCGTTTTCACGCTTACGAGGACAGCGCCCGAACTATGACAACGGGTACTCGTCTATCTATGGATAGTCGTATCGGGGTTTTCTCTATGATAGACCAAGTAACTATCGCCTCGGCTACCAGTATGGCGACGATAGAGACCCTTAAACACGCTAATCGCTTCTATTCTTCATATATGGGAGTAACTAATGACGATAAATCACTTATTAATTTAATGGGAGAGACTGGACTGACTATGCCCTCGTTAGACGGACAGCAGTATTCAGTTATGCAGGAGGGAGACGGCGCGAACTCTAATGAGTTCTGTATACATATCCCTACGGGACTTCTCCTCGGGACTTCTGGTATTAATTTAAGTAGTCAGACAGGGGTCGGGGGATTACGTATTTCTATTACCCTCGCACCTGATAGTATGGTGCTATTCGACCAGAACGGAGACGCCTCGGGAGGTGGTTTAGACGGCGCCTTTTATGAACTAACTGACCTTAAAATGGTCTGCGAAGTATCGGACCAAGTAATCCCCAACGCTCCTCTTGAATACAATTCTATCACCGGTTATTACACGACTATCAACTCTACGAATGCTAATCTCAATTTCTCTCTCGGTCTTAACCGCGTCTCTTCTACTATGTTGAACTTTATCCCCTCGGATTACCTTAACAATCTTAATCAGAACTCTCTCCAGACAATTAATCCTCTAACAAAGGCGGGGGCTATCGCTGACGTGAAACAGGTTGTATTTACGAAGGGAGGCTCTCGTTATCCTCTTGATTATAATATTGATACCAGTTTTAAGAGTGGTAATGCTTCACAGGTAGACCCGCAGGTTATCAGAAACTTTCTCAACTCGGTTCTCCCATTCAAGAAAATCAGCCATACTCTCGCGGGTCCTTCTACTATTAATAAGTCATACGCTACGAATGATAATGGTGTTATAGACGGAGGCGCCCTCTATGGTGTAGGTGTCGCTTATGACGTATTAGGATCTGACGGCGCTGATTTCAGTCGTGAAGCGTGGGGTCTAGCTATGGATATAGGTTTAGACGATAATAATCCTAATAGTGCATTCGTGTTCGTACATTCTAAAAATACTCTTGTTTTCAATCAGGGGCAGGTTCAAGTTATTTCGTAAATAAAATCTATACTTAATTTTTTAACTTTTTTTTTAATAATTTTTATATTTATTAAGTTATAAATATAAAATGTCTCAATTTACAAAGCCCGATTTTCTTAAAGCTGGTCCCGTTATGACGGACGCTACTTCTCGTATTGATACAGATATCCTCGAGCCCGTGGTTCAGTCGGATACATTTATGAGATTTCAATTTCAAAACAAGGGGGTATTAAACGCCGGTTCTCGCGTTACCTTCTCAATCACTAAACCCGATACTGAAAGTTATTATCCTATCGGCGTAGGTGTAGGCGCTCTTATTGAACGCGCTACATTTAAAATCGGAGGTAAGACTATCTGCGAAGTTCAAGACTGGGGTCATTACCACGGATACGAGAGTGTCTTTATGGACCAGTCGGTTATTAAAGAAAGAGAACAATTTTTAAGCGGTCGCGCTCTCTCCGTGGGTGTATCTTATCAAGACGGACAATCGGTAGAAACTGATAGGATTTTCTTGGAGAATGGTAAGGAGAAGGTTGTTAATACGACTACCGCGACAGATACCCAGTTGCTTATGTTAGACCTTCTGAAACTGGATAGTGAGCCGGTCTTCTCTGTCCGTCTTGACGACCTTGTACCTTGCCTCAAGGGTCAGGAACTACCGCTCTTTAATCTAATGGAAGACGTTCAGCTGGAACTCACCCTCACCGAACAGGCTAAACGTGTATGCATTGCCTCGGGTGGAGACGATACTAAATCCTTCTCTGTTAACACCGCCGAGACACGCCTTATCGCTGATTATACTTTTCTGGACGGCGCTGAAATGGAGGCGTATCGTAAATCAGAACAGGGATACTCCTACACTTTTTTAGAACCTCGTCTTACCAAGACTACTCTTGCAGACGCTTCTGCGTGGGGTAATCAGATTAGGAATGTAGGTGGCGCTGGACGTAATGTTGTTCGGGCTGTGGTCTCTATCACTTCGGAGAAGATTAATGCCTCGGGACCTATTAAGACCGCGCTAGGTGATTACCGCTCTATCGCCCCCGAGAGTTCAGCCAAGGGAACCTATGGAAAACTAACCTCTAACTTTAAGAAAAATGATAGGTTCTTGTATCCTATTGATAGGTCTAACTCCGCTCTTCATTTTCACGGGGTTATGGACGCAGAGGGCGGACCTCCTCATATCGCTCGTACTATGTATGCCCGTCAGGGATACTCTCTCGCTGATAAGAAGTTCGAGGGACACGTTGTAGGAGGTGTTAATCAGAAGGAATTATCGGGTCAGGAGTTCTATACTGGATACCGCTTTAATGACGGAGAGAGAGTTGATAGTCGTGGTCTTGAACTTCATTCTAAATTAGATACTATGACCGGCGCCGAGGCTCCCTATGTGTCCCGTGTCTGGATCTTGCAGGAGAAGGTTATGACTATTGTAGACGGAAAGGCTGACGTAATGTTTACCTAAATAATCTAAATCATTCTGTCCTCATTTTTTTATAAAGTCCTCAAAGTCCTCAAAAATAAAATAATAAATACAACCCTCAAAAAATAAAATATGAAGAGATATAATTATTCATATTCAAGATTACTTTTATTAATTTTAATTTTAGGACTTTCAGGACTTTTAATATTTTTTTTAATCTTTTTATTTAAATCTTATTATATACTAAAATATATAATGAGCGATAAAGAAAATCTAATGGAAGTTTTAAAGAAGTCTAGACCTAACGCTAAAGATAGTACTATAAAAATGTATAGTTCTAACCTGTTGAAATTGCAGAAGCTAATGGATACAGATAATTTTAAGTTCTTGAATAAGTCTGATAATGTTAAAGATAAAATCTCTGAATTACACTTTACAACCCAGAGGAATTATTTTAATGCTATTATAGTTTATTTAATGGCTATATCTGAAAAGGTAGAGGGAGACCCCTTGATAGAGGAATATATAGAGTTAAGAGATACATTAAATAAAAAGTATGAAGACGAACAAGCGACGGGGGTTATAAGTGATAAACAAAAGAATAATTTCGTCCCTATTGAAGAAGTGAATAAAATGATTAATGATATGGGAGAAGAAATAAAGAATAAAAAAATAAAGAAAAAAGAGGATTTAACTGCGAAAGATAAATCATTACTTCAATCATATATCTTATTTAATATTTATACCCGTCTCCCTCTACGTAATGACCTCGCAGGAATGGAAGCGATTAACAAGAGATCTTATAATAAACTATCAGAAGAAGACAAGAAGGCGAATAACTATCTAGTAATTAATAAAAATAAAATGTTTATGGTTCTAAACAATTATAAAACCTCCGCGAAATATAAAGAGTTAGATATTGATATCCCTAAAGATTTAGAGAAATTATTAAGATTATATATACGTATTAATGGTATGGGAGTATTATTCAAGTCTTCAACCGGTAAACCATTAAGTCGTAATGCATTATCACAGCTCCTCCTTAAAGAAACTAAAAAGAGAATGGGAAAGTCAATCAGTACCACTATGTTAAGAAAGATATATTTAAGCTCGAAGTATAGTAAGGTAAAAGAAGAAATGGAGAAAGACGCGAAGGTAATGGGTCATTCAACAGAAGTCGCTCAAAATGTATATATTAAAAAAGAACAAGAATAAGTTTAAAATTATTTAAAAATATCTATGTTTAAGTAAAATAATGGGATACGATTTAATTAATGATTTAAAGCGAGGAAAGAAAAACGAGAAACTTGTTGTATATTTTCTAAATAAGAACGTATATCCTAAAGATAACTTCAAGTTTTATAAAGACCAATTTAAAGAGGTTGATTTTAGAAATAGCGAAATAGTAGGAGAATTAAAAAGTAGGTATAATAAATATAAAGATTATGAAGAGACCTTTTTCGGATATAATAAATTAGAATATCTTTTTAAAGAGAATGACCCTCGAAAATGGAAGTTTTACTTTTTATTTACCGACGGGTTGTATGTATGGAATTACAGAAAGGACGAGTATAGAGTAGCAGACTTTTATCATAGAGAGAGAGGAATGATTAAACAGGTATACGTCAATATTAAACATTTAGAAAAGATAACAGCTAATATCCATAGTAATTCATTCTTACCGGAGGACTGCAACGAGTTTCTCGGATTAACCAATTAATCAAACGTTACCAGATATTTACCCTTTTTATGTATAAGTCCGTAATAATATTTAACCTTTTTCTTCTTTTTTAATTCTATCTGTTTTTTCATTTTATTAGAGATAATCGGTTCTATTTTCTCTTTTAATTTAGGGTCTTGATTTAATAATCTGATAGATCTTCTAACCGAGGGGATATCTCCGTGAATAGCTATATCTCTAGTAGGAATATGTATCTCCTCTATTGTATTGAATGAACTGCATTCAATATTATATCCATTAGTACAATATACAATCACCTCTTTACAGAAGTTCATTAATTTACCTTTTTCTTTTACACTTAATAATTTATCGGGATTATGTTCGGATAAATATTTCAATAATTCTTCTTTATTTTCAATTAAATAAATCTCTCGATCTGGTTCAATATCTTTAAGATTATTAACATAAGACCATAGAGTAATACTTAATTTAAGTTTATCCATATTATTACAATTAGGAATATCAAAATTAAATTGACGGATAATATGCAACATATCTCCCTTACTGAAACTTTTATTAATCATTTAATACTAGATAATATTTTATTTTTAATAATATAAACCTATGGCTCCAAAAACACCAGCGGGGGAAATGACAGCCCCAGAGTTACGTAAGTTGATACGCGCTCACAATATTTTAAGTAAGATAGTTATCCCTAAAGGTACAGATAGAGAGGGATTAATTAAGTTGATTGAAGGTAAGAATTACAAGGTAGACCATAAGGATAAAGTTATCAGACCTAAACAACAGAGAGGAAAACAGATAACCTTAAAGAAGGCGGAGGAACTGACTAAACCTAAACCCGTATCCGAGGCGGTGAAGAAACAACGTGCAGAGAAGAAGAAAGAAAAAGAAGAAGAGAAAAAGAAAGATATCAAGATAGCTAAAAAAGAAGCAGTTCAAGAGTTTAAATCTAAACAGAAAGAAGCGAAAAAGAAACAACCTAAACCAGCACCTAAACCTAAACCTAAACCTAAAAAAGAAGAGGACGAGGTAAAACCGAAGGAAAAGGTAGGGAGACCCAAGATTGACCCTAAAAAAATAAAGGTTATTGAACCTAAAAAGAAAGAAGAACCTAAACCCGTAAAGAAAATAGTTAGAAGACAATTACAAGAAACTAAAAAGACTACAAGTACAAAGACACAAGATAAACCAGATAATCTTAAAATAAAAAAGAAATTATCAGAGGAAGAGAAAGCAGAGAGAGAAGAAAGGAAAAAATATAATCAATATAAACAGGATTTAAAGAACTTTAATATTTCAGAGTTAAGAGATATAGTAAAACAATATAACGCCAACCCTGAAAGAAAAAGAGAATTAAGAATTAAAGGAGAAAGTAAAGACGCATTAATAGGAAAAATAGCAGGATATAAAATGGATAAATTATTCACTATTGAAATACCTGCAAAGAAACAGAGAGCTAAAAAAGTATTAACTGAAGAAGAGAAACAACAGAAAGAACAAGAGAAACAGGAAAAGAAAAAAAAGAAACAGGAAGAGGCTAAATTACAGAGACAAAAGGAAAAACCTTTTATCCCATTAAGACAATCAGTAGGTCGTTTATACTCGAAGTATAATAAACAATTAAGAGAAAATAATTACGAAGGTATAAAAGAAATAGTTAAATCTATGAGGAGAGAGTTCAATGATATTTATGAGAAGATAGAAGAAGACGCTGACGAGAAGGATATTGAATTAGACGACGACCTATATGACGAGATAGAGAAAGATTTAGATAATATGATTACTCAATTAAAGAACATATCTCAACGCGGATTAAGAGGTGAGTTCTCTGAAGAGTTTAAAAAGAAACAGAGAGAGGAAGAGAGAAAGAAGAGAGAAGGTAAATAATTATTACTTCTTATTAAAACACATATAGCCATTACTCTCGTCATTATCAATAATCTTCAATCTTAATAATGCAGTAAGACAATGTAAAAAAAAGATATGGTCTGATCTTCTTATAGGTAAATTATTTTTCTTACGTGAATATATCTCATTACAAAAATGTATATATGTTTTAATCTGTACCTTAATAGGTATACCTTTACTTTTATAAATTAATTCTTCTCCTTGATTAATATATCCCTCGAGGGTTTTCTTTTTAGATAATGGATAGCTACTGATTAATAATCCTTTATAATAAAAACAGATTGAACCTTCTGAACCATTATATATCATTTCTATTATTAAATATATTAAATAATATATCTTTAAACTTAAATTATGACTATTATAATGTCTTTAAACTTAAATAATGACTAAAAATGACTTAAAAGATTAATAAATTACGTAATTTATGTTTCTTTAAGTGGTAAAAGAGGCATAATTCAGGTTTAAAGAGGTATTTTAATAATATAATAGGTAAAAATTAAGATTAAATAGGTTATTTATCAAGATAAAGAACAAAAACCATTCATAGAGGGATTAGTTTCAATAAGCTCCTCTACTAAATCGTTATTACCTTCTTCTTCACTATCAGAATATTCTGAATATTCTTCACTATCACTTTCAGGATTATAATCAGGGTCTATTGATTTCTCTATCTCGTCCTGTATATGTCTTAACACCGAAAGCATTTCAGTATCTCCTCTACGTGCATAAAAAGATATAATCTCCTCGAGTTCCATATTATTAACAATACTCATTTATATTATATATATATTTTATTTTTTCTGAAATTAAACTTATTTTTTCCGCTGTTTTTCTAAATCTTTAAGATAATTAGAAATCAAGTCCTCCTCGTTTCTCACGTTCTTCATAATCTTATATATCACAGCACTATCAGGATCTACTCTCGCGAATGATTGATTAGGGTCCGTAATAGAGGTAGTAATTGAAGTTATAACTTTCTTCTTCGTAATTGTAAATGTAAACTCATTATCAGAACCAAATACAAAATCTCCCCCCGAGTATTGTTTATCACAGATACCTACAACAGGTAATAAGGTTTTACTATTCTCTCCGCCTATGTAATGGTTATCGTCTATGATATCGCTCCTTATTGTATAGTATGGTCTTAACATTCTTCTAGGGAGATTAGTACCTAATATACTTATACTCGTAGTCTCTTGCGATATTGCAGGGTCTATCTGGTTTAATTTAGGATAAGGAGTGGTTGTATTATCAAAATTAATAAGTGAAGAAGTTGGTATCTGGGTAGTGAAATACACAGCCCCGAACTGATTGACTATGTAATCTCTTGTATCTGTTGAAACGATAGAGCTATTAGTTGTAATGATACTCTGGTTCTGTCTATCAGGAGTTACCCTTAATAATCTATTATTCTCTGCGGTTGTAGGACTAAATAATTCGTCATAATTAAATCCTAATATACCCCATAATCCTCGAGAGAAATCTTCTTTATCATATCCTAAATCAGAAATATAAACTCCGCACACACTATCAAAAATAGACCACGATTTAATATTTCTATTTTTAATAGATAAAGTTCTATCACTTTCAGAAGCGTCAGAGGGATATTTATATTTACCTATTATAGACGTGTCGTAAGGTTTCATATCCGGAGTAAATGTATATCTATTAACTCTCTTATTTATTTTATAGACGTCTCTACCTCCCGCCGAGGTGTTGTCTATTGTATTAGGGTCTACCCCATTATCTCCAGCCCCTACGTCTGACTGACCCGCTTTCTCTGGTGTATGTAATTGAGCGAAATAAAAGCGAGACTGGTTGCTATCATATTTAAATATAGGATTAGTAGCCCCTATATAATTAAATCTTAATAGTCCAGAGGTAGGGTTAGAAGCGTCTTCACCCACCGCGGAGGCGTTCTGTATTCCCCACTCGTTTATCTGGGCGTAATCCTTATCTGATCTCCCATTAATACCACAGGCACAGACGGACCCGTATGCATTAAAAGACCAGTCATAACCTAAATAAGTCCCTGTCTTCAATCTTTCAGACCCTCCTTCGTATGAATGAAAAGCGTCTGGATTTATACCCCCGATTTCTGTTGTATCTATTGAAATATATTCAGTAGTTCCTATTGTATGTTTAAGGGCGAACCCATAACATAAATTATTAATATCTTCTCCCTCTGTATACGTGTCCTCATTATTTTTATCAAAGTAAATAAAAAGAGGTAATGTCTGGCGAGATATATTAAAGGCGTCAGTACTATTTAAATTATCTCCTCCTAAATACAGGTCCTCTAAATTACTATAATGAATATTATTGATATTTAAATATCTCACATTATCAACAGATAAAGGGTCCCCCCTTATAGTTTCTCGTCCTTGTATCTTAAAGAAATTATCATTATTGAATAATTCAGGATATATTTTCTGCGCCTTAAATAAATCCCTTATATTTTCAAGGTTTTCATTCGTCCATAAGAAAGACGTAATTATATTTTTAGTAGTTCTTTCTGTTTTTAAAATCTGGTTCAGATTAGTCTTTCCTACATAAGTATTTACCTTCTGTCCCGCTATTCTTATCTCTGGTCTCTTGCAGTATATATTATAATAATTACTATAATAATTCAGAGATTTCTGTTTATCTCCCTCCGTATTATACGCCTCTAAATTATCTTTACTAAAGGTATCAATAGAACCACATAAAAAAGGTTTATAACTATTGGTATTAAATGTAAGTGTAATATCTCTCCTATGTCCCGCGTTATCAGTTATCGTAAATCTATCCCCTTCGTCAGCGTTTTTCAGTTGTTTAGTAATTTCTTCCCCGATATTTTCCGGTGAATTAAAACCCTTCGAGACTGATACTTTATAATAATCCTTATAAATGGCGTATGTATCCCTACAAGGTTCAGCATAAAAAGGATATGCACTTGTTATCTCGGTCCCGTCTTCTGTTAATATAGTCTCTCTTAAATTAGTATGGACCCCGAGTTGGTCCATTCGTCTCATAAGTGTAAGCCTCTCATTATCACTTCTTAATCTATGAAAACTCCCGAACTTGGTTTTTTCTTCTCCCGCGTCTCCCCCGTTTATTAACATATAATCACAAGAAGCGAACTGGGTTCCGTTAGTAATTCCCTCATATTGTAAAAGTCCCTTACCATTATCATAACTATCTCCTTTTTCCCATAGGTCCGCGTCTAACGTTTCAGGATAAACAAATCTTCGAGGGAGAAATACATAGCCACTCTCTCCATTAGTATTTAGATAATATTGATTAGTGATATAAGTTTCGTTATCCTTTAAGTCATACGTAAAGGTATCTTCAACACTTTTAATCCTCTGGTATCCATTAATAAGAGGAGTTAAATAATTCTGTCCTATTTTATCGTCTGGTCTTGTAGGGTATTGTTTCTCTTCTTTAATGTACTTAATAGTTCTTTTCTTCCCGAAATCTTCTCCCTTTAATTCAATAGTATCTGAACCAGCCCCGATCTCTGATATATATGCACCCTGAACTGATACCTTATCCCCTACGTTTAACTGAATACCTCTACCTAATTCATTCGTAAATAGAGCCGTGTTCTCGTCATTACCGCTTATAGCTTGGACCGAGTGTTGTCTATTACAATCTAATATCGTAGTATCAGTATATTCCATTTATTTAATAATATATAATATATTATTTTTTTATACATAAAATCTTATTTAATATATCTACCTCTGGTCCTTTAAATACTCCTAATTTTAGTTTATCAATACTGAATTGTTTTTTATCTATTGTATTCCCGTCGTGGGCTACACATATCATTACGTCATTTATATCAGTATTAAATACGTTTTTATCTTGGTTCTGAATGAATGAAGCTCCTTCACCTTGAGAACTCTTTTCAAATCCTCCCATACTATTAAAATATTTTTTAGTGAATAACATAGTAGCCTCGTGTATCTGTACCTTATGGGCGCACCTTATACCGGTTATAACGTAATCCTTCTCGGGATATGTAAATAACATACTTGAAGAACCGACTAATCCGCACTTATTATCTCTTAAACATTCATAACTATATTTAATATATTCTGGATTATAAATATCGTCGTCGTCCATAAAACATACAATTTTATTTCTGGCGAGTTTCTTAACTAAATTATTTCTTTTTTCTCCTATTGTTCTTCTTTTTTTATCTCTATGGTATACTAATTTTATAGGATAAATATCTATCTGTAATCCCGATATACTATCAGTAAAAGGCTCCGTCCCGTCGTCGTCTATGCATACCTCTAGTTTATTATGAGGATAAGTCTGGATTTTAAGGTTATGGATAAATAAAGGTAAAAACTTACTTCTATTATATGTAGGGACAAGAATAGAAATATTAGGTAAAGACATTATATTATTAAAAATATATTAATTTTTTAGATTAAACTTCAATTCTGTTAACAGCGACTTCATATATTTCAGGGTTCATTTCTATACCTATAAAATCGCGTTTCATTTCTTTACAAGCTACACCAGTAGAACCGCTACCCATAGTCGGATCTAAAACTATATCGCCCTCTTTCGAATAATACTTTAATAGCCATTTAATTAAATCAACTGGTTTCTCTGTTGAATGTTTCCCCCTTGTAGATTTAACTTCTAAAAGAGAGTTAGGTAATGGAGGCTCGTATAGTGGTTGTCCGTTGGCTCCTTCAAATTGAGCGTTTCCAGTTTCTTTTAATTTACCATTATTAACCCTATCTTTATAATTATAACAATCTTCTTTTATTACGCTATTAGGTAATGGAGGGTCGTATATAGGGTCGTCCCCCTTCTGTAAATGTCGGGGGTTTTTATATAGATTACCATTTTCAATCCTCTCTTTATAATTATAACAATCTTCTTTAATCACGCTATTAGGTAATGGAGGATTATATATGCTCTCTCCGTTTTTCTGATTGTTATTATGATAATGAATATTATCTCCGTAAGCTGTATTATGTTTATCTTTTCTTATATCTTCTTTAATTACACTATCAGGTAGGGGAGGGTCATATTTACCAGCTGGTTCTCTTGTAATAGGTTTTTTCCTACCCTCCGTATTGTATGTATTATTTTCTCCTTTAATTACACTTTCAGGTAGGGGAGGGTCGTAATTAGTCCCGTGAACGTTTCCTATTGTACCTCCCTTCTGGTCTCCGTATAAATCTTTATCTTTAGATTTAGATATCTGGGTTTTTTCTTGGCTTTCATTTCCTTCTTTTAAAAACTTATGTTTATGAGAACTTAAATCATACATAGGTAATTTTTCATAAAATACATAAATAAGCTCGTGTTTCCTCATAGGCATTTTTTTAGCATTTAAGAACCCAGCAGGAGAAGATTTTACCCATATTAAATCATACCTAAAAGGACACTTTTTAGGAGCCGTCCTCATTAATTCATATCCTAATTTTACATTACAACTCATAAAAATAGGAGTATTTATCTTTTTCTTTTTCATTAATTTATCCCATAATTTATCAAGGTCTATCGGTTTATCCCATTCACAAGATACACATTTACCGAACTTACCTGTTGCATAAGGTAAATCGCAGAATATAAAATCTACTGAATTATCTTCTATCGTATCTAATAATTCTAAACAATCTCCATTCAATAAAATACTCATTTATATTATAATATATATTATTTTTTTAAGATTAAAACTTACATACTTGGAGTTTTTCTGATATGTAAAATACAGACACTCTTACCAGTTAAATCGTCGGCGAGTGTTTCGTCTTCATTCACTAAATCAATATTAAAGGTATTCAATATCAACTCGTCAGGGTTATTAAGAGAGACGTATGTTTTCTCTGGTGCTTCAAAGAATAAAGACCCTACGTTTTTATCTGTTCCCGTAGAGAACCGAGGGACCGAATAAATTATCTTACTGAATGCACTCTTATTCGCGTTATAAGTTCTGATATTTAGATTATTAAGTCTTATGAATAAGGCCGAGGTTGATTTAAGTTCTGGTACTGAATTACTATCAAAATAACCTCCTCCCGAGGCGTTCGTAGAGGTATATGTATCTATAACGCTCCTACCTTCAAAACCTAACAATAGAGAAGAATTAGCGTTTTTAGTCTCTGGATATTTATTACTATCGTCATTTTCTACTATCATTACAGCGTCGTAATCAGCGAGATAACCACCTGATAATCCTTTATAGGAGTGGGTCGTTCCCGTCCCCATATCATTATAAGGTCTAATATCTACCTCCTGTCCGTTCTGAACCTCTAAATCGTTCCCTTGAAGATATCCCCACCAGTCAGTCTTTCCGTATATCATTCCCGTATTTCTTCCCGAGTATGTATCTATTTTTAGAAATGAAGGATTAGAACCTGTTCCTCCTCCGTTATTAGAACTCATAAAAAACATAGGGTAAAGCGCCCTGCAAGTATCCGCTACTGGTTTAAACATAGTCCCTTTATCTCCCGTCGTCGCTACGAGGGTTACGTAAGCACCCGCCTTCGCAGGGTCAGGATTAGGTTCAAATAATTCAACTTTTATTTTTTCATTCTCAATAGTGAACTTAACCTTATTATATGACTGACCCGAGGAGAAATTATTAGACCAGTTATAAAGTTGGCCGAGTTCCCCGTCTCCAGCCGTATAATCTAACTCTACCATAGTAAGGGGATTATCAGGGTCATATCCTCCCGCTGTGCTATCATAGACAGCGTGAAACACTCTCAAAAATCTATGTTGATTATCTGGCGTCTGAATAGCGGTAACGACGAAGTCCCCGAAAATATTAGGATTACTTTTAATAGCGTTAAGATTACCATTATAATAGTCTGGATCTTTTCCTATCGCTTTACTTCTTGATAGTCCCACCGCCCACGAAGTCCCCTGTGTGGCGGTGACGTCTACCTCGAAGACCCCGTTATTCAACGCCATAGGCGTATCAGTTCCTCTCGTTATGTTATATACTCCTCCCGAGGTGTTCGTAGTAGGTGTTAAGCTATTGTTCGCCGAGTTATAGGACAAACCGCCTAACCCTTCAAAATCGTCCGTATAACTCTGGGGTATTACATTTATCCCCGAAGCATTCCCTCTCTCCTTAAACTCGTGTCTAAATCCTTCAAATACTCCCTCGGCGTCTCTCTGTGTGGTGCAGTTCGCCAGACCAAAAGTCTCGGGATTAGGTACTCCTTTATTAAGTCCTACTTGTATTTTCTCCGCTACTCCGTCTGGAGATAATCCCTGATTTCTATCAATACCTAAATCTGTCGGGATAGGCGCCGAGGTTGTTTCCTCGATAGCGATTGTATCGCTTAACTTAACTCCGTAATATTGAAACCAGTTAGAACCCGGACCCACCGACGCAACTCCCTCCTTTACGACTTTTAAACTCTGGACCGCTATCTCTGAATTAGCAGGTATCCTTAAAGGTTGTTGAAGGTGATTAGAGAAACTAAAAGGTGCCTGAAAGGTTGAAGTTCCCGATCCGTCTTGTAATTCATTTCCGCAGATTACTAATGAAGACATTTATTTATAATTTATAAAATATTATTTTTTTTATTATATAAATTATAAATAAAAGTATGGTATCCCGAAAAGAAGCAAGTGAATATTTCCAGAAGCATAAGAAGTTCCACCCTGAAATAGTAGAAGAAGAAAATCGCAAGGCGCAGTTTAGAATTAGTAAGGTAAAGGTCTGGTCCGAACCAGATCCAGAACCCGCGCCCGCCCCTGCACCCGCGCCAGCTCCAGAAGAAAGTTTTTAATAGTAATAACTTAATAATAAATATTATATTAAGTATTTTATAAAATGTATGGTAAAAAGAAAAAGGTTAAAATTGTTCCCGCACCCAAGAGCTACGTCGCAGATATGATTGAATATCGGCAGAAGAAAAAAGTTATAAATGAGAAGATTTTCGTAGAGGATAAACCTCCGAAAAAACTTAATAATAAAAAGAAAAATAATAAAAAGAAATAATTTAATCCTCGTCGTCTAATGCATATCCCTCCGCTATCTGTTTCACCTTCACCTCGTTAACTTGAATATTTATCCAACAATTCTCCCTCTTGTTAGTATGTTCGTTTAGTTTCTTACCTTTAATCGCTCCTTTAGGAGTTAAATAATTCTTGTACTTCTGGGAGGATAGATTAATAGAAGCCTTCTTTAATAAGACGTTTATCTGGGCGATAGAAACCCAGTCTTTACCTCCTTCCTCCCACTCCTTATCTCCTATAAAATTGAAAAGGTCTAGAAATCTATCCTCTTCTCTTTCTTCTTCTTTAAAGTCTTCTATTTCTTCTTTCATATTATCAGATATAGGAGCCTTTTTACCATAGTTATCAAATATGATTTTTATGAATGCACTCATAATCTCGGGTTTTTTACACCACGATTTAATCTCGTCGTCCTTCTTGTAGAAATTACAGACGTTCTCCATAATATCGTCCCCATTCTCGTCCTTCATATATTCTATATCTTCACCTACTACCTTATACTTTTTCCTCATTAATGGTTTTCCTAATCTCTCGTCGTCTTCATTCAAGAACTTCGAGGGATACCTAAACATATAAGAGGTCTCCTTCGCGTCCGCCGGTTCTATCGGAGGTAAATCATTACAGAACATACAGACCCGAGCCTGTATCTTAAAATTAATCTCGTCCTTATGATTTACCCTCGCCTCAATTTTATCTCCGCCAGAAGATAACTTTTTTAAGATATTTCCATTTATTTTATATTTTCCCTCTGCGTCTCTCGTAATTTCATTAGTTAATAAGAGACGTTTAAACTCAAAGGGGACTAACCAAGATAAAGCCTTCGCGCTGTCTCCTCCATTACTTTTAAAGAGAAAGTTCTCCGAGTTAGTACTTCTGCAATATTCACCGAAACAATTCTCTAACATACCAACAAGAACACCCTTACCACAATCGCGCTCACCTATACCTACACCCCAGTTCTTATCTTCTACGTGTCCCGCAAGACCTCGAGCAATATAATTCAACCAACAATCCATTAACTCTTTATCATTATTGAAGATAGGATTAAGGATTTTATCATATACAGCTTTAACGTCCTCCTCGGTAGGTTCTTTAAAGTCCCGATTAATCTTGATAGTCGTATGAGTATCCGTGTCATATTCTTCTAATTTACCTTTCTTAAAATCATAGTATCCATTCTTAAAACATAATTTAAATAGATTAGAAGTCCAGAGTTTATCAATAAAATCCTCGTCTTCTGTCGGTTCTACGAATTGAAGTAAGTTCATACAAGATCTCGCCATAGTTGAATAAGGTCTTATGTCTGCGTTGTTTTTCTGAAAGATATTCATATTACCCACCATTTTAATAAGGTTCCTTTTAATCTCCTTATCATTATAAGTCCATACATTATTGACCCGAAGAAAGACGCGCTCCTGACTGATAACATAATCATTTTTTAAAACGTCTGAAATATAAGCTCCCCCCTCCTTATCTGTTTCAATTACAATCATATCGTCTAATTCAGGGATAGTACAGAAGTCTTTCTTTTTAACACCTATATCAATACCAGTATCTCTTTTAATTCTCTGGGATATCTTCGTGCATAATTCAGTATATCCTACCTCTTCGTCTTCTTCACATTCTTTTACCTTTTCTAAATGTAGTCCGTCGTGAATTAGAGCGCCTACTCTATGACCTTCCTCCTTTAGATAATCTAACATTACCATAAGACACCGACACTCTATCGTCTGTAAATAGTAGCTCATAGCGGTCCCGTCTAAATTATAATAATCAGCTCCTTTATTCTCAACCGCTTTCATTCGGTATTTTAGAAGTTCATTCGTGTTTAATAATGTCTGGGTATTCTTTTTTATTTCTTTATCTAAATCGTAAATGAAGTCTGGGATATCTTCTGGGAGAAGTTTATTATCCTTACAGAAGGCGGAGATAGAACCATTATAAAATATCCTCATAAGGAGGATTTTACAATTATCACGACTTAATCCTTTTTTATCCATTTTTTTAAAGAACTTATCCCGATTATTATTGTAATAAGATAGGATAGTGCAATCTAAACCTTTATCTTTCAGAATGTTCTCGAGAAAGACAGGGTGAGCGTTTACCATATCAATATCAACATAATTCTTTTTACAGAGTGCAGATTTAACCGCTCCTTTCATAAAAGCGTGAGCTATTGAAGTCTCACCCTCTTTTAATGCTTTTACTTTAATATTTAATCTACCTATTTCATTCTGAATATATTGAACCTCAACTTTTCCAGCCTTACCATATTTTAAATATTTCTTGACAGATCCCTTATACTCGTCGTCTATAATATCCGAGTGAAGTAGTTTCTGGGCGTTTAAGTTATCATATCTTTCATTAAGAGTAAATGTCTTCATATTGTTTAGTTTAGATAATTTATCCGAGATTTTATTTTCTTCCATTACTTTATAAATAAGTATAGATTTTATTTTTTAAATACTTTACGCATTTATTTAATATATTAAAAATATAAGTTAATAAATATTTTATGACTTAAAGGAGACGTAAAATATTAAAAGTTTAAAATTATAGATAAAATGAAAAAGTTTAAAAATCGCGAAAATTAAATAATTATATTATTTTCCAATAAAGTTTTTACTTTATTCGGATATTTTTCTTTAAAGAGTTCAATTTTATCTTTCTTCTTATAATAGTAATAAGAACTCCTTGCATTCATTAAATCTTTATTATTATCATATTTCTCCTTTTTCTTTTCTTTATTTACTTTATAATGATTTCTTGCTCGTTCTCTGTTCTTAAGCTTGAACTCGTCTGTATCTTTAATCAGTACATAACGCTCTCTCTCCTTATTACGCTTCCTTTCATATTGATTAATAATGTTTTTAATTCTTTCGTCGGATAGTTGTTCCATTTATATAATTACTTATATATTTTTTTTTTAAATAATATACGGATATATTAAAATATCTTAATTAATATAAAATGCCGTTAGATAAACAGGGTAATCCAGTTCTTTATAAACCTTGGGTTAATAAGACAAAGACTAAAAGTAAATACTTCGTTTATGTTAAATCAGATAATAAAAGAGGATATAAAAAAATAGGTTTCGGTCATAAAGATTATCAACATTTTAAAGATAAATTAGGATACTATAAACGATTAGATCACGGAGATAAAAAGAGAAGAGATAACTACAGGGGGAGAGCGTCTGGTATTAAAAATAAAAAAGGAGAATATACTTATCTAGATAAAAATACAGCTAACTACTGGGCGTATAATAAATTATGGTAAAATTATTTTCTAATTAATATTATAATATGTTTCGGTGTTGTTGTTTCTGGGGTTTCGGCTGGTGCGTTCGAGAGTTTAATGACGATTAAGGGATAGGTTCTGGCTCCGGTTCAGGTTCTCCTTCCTTCTGCATTTCTTTACTTCCTCTATCTATTTTATCTTTTTTATCTTTTTTATCTTTTTTATCAGGTACAAGTTTCTCCTCGTCTTCTTCTCCACTACTATTTACCTCTGGGTCAGG
>Ga0181394_1000294_pt1 | contig 22557 bp, 29 predicted proteins | sample 17SPOviralmetaG_FD_130123 | JGI IMG/M metagenome (GOLD analysis project Ga0181394, IMG submission 130123) | Marine viral communities from the oligotrophic San Pedro Time Series (SPOT) site, San Pedro Channel, CA, USA - 17 SPOT_SRF_2010-11-23 | ecosystem: Environmental > Aquatic > Marine > Strait...
AAGAAGAGAAAGGCAATTCAAAAATTCTTATATAGATTAAAAAGATATGCCCAAGATGGAGACTTTAGTCAAATGGCAGGGAAGAAAGAGTATCAAGGTAGAACTGAAGTTCCTGACAAACGTGGTAAAACTCAACCAGTTAATACACCAATTGCAAAATTAGGACAATTGTATTCTGAAATGAGTCCTGAAGATCAAGAAAAGGCTAAGGCAAAGGCTATTGACTACGCAAACAACCAGATCAATCAGCAAGAAAAAAGAGATGATCCAAATAATCCAGAGTTCAAGGCAACCACTCTTGGCAATGCTAGAAAAGATGCTCCAACTAAAACCAGACATCAGATGGCTCAGCAAGTTCCAAAGATTAAAAATGGTGTATTAAATATTGCTCAAATCGTTGGGCCGAAACTTAAGGCTGCTGGGTATGATCTTAAATCACCCGAAGGACAAAAAGTACAACAAAGGCTCTTAAAAGTGCTTCGACGATTCTTGAAGAAAGATCTAGAAAGACTAGGACTGTCAAGCAAAGTTAAACTTTTGGCTATGTTTTCCAAATCAAAGAAAAAAGGCAAAAAAGGTAAAATGAACGAGTCAATGGAAATGTTGGAAGAATCATATTTAGATTTCTTCTCAAATTATATGCTAGAAGGTATAATCGATGAATTGTCAAATCAATAATAACTCAAATATGAACGTGCAGGATTTAAATCCTCTTATTAGTGATTTGGCTTCTGCTGTTCAACAGAAAGTTGGGTTCAAGTCCATGCCCAATATCACCCTTCAGGATGACGAGGATAACGCTGACGCCATTCTAGGTAAGACAGCCTACTATGATCCCCAAAACAAAGCAGTGACTGTCTACGTGACGAATAGGCATCCTAAAGACATACTTAGATCTATTGCTCATGAGTTGATCCACCACGGACAAAATCTCAGAGGTGAATTCGATAAGATTGGGGCTGTTGGTGAAGGGTATGCACAGAATGATGAACATTTAAGAAATATGGAAAAAGAAGCCTATTTACAAGGTAATATGTGCTTCCGAGATTGGGAAGACGGACATAAAAGACAAATGATGGAATCTATTCATCGACAAAATTCATTTAAAAGGAGAAACAATACAATGAAAAAATATAAAAGCGATAAAAATAATGAACTTAATAAATTGTTGATGGAAAAGTTCAATCTTGGAAATAACACTCTGAATGAAGCACACTGTAGTGGAAACAGAGACGATGAAGAAAAAGAAGAAACTATGGAAGAAGCCCACTGTATGGGACAAGGTAACAGAGGTGATAAGCCATGCCCTGAGTGTGGTAAGAAGAACTGTCCCGGAAAAGACGGTGACAAAAAAATTGATGAAGCACATTGTGCTGGAAATCGTGATGATGACAGTGATGATAAGAAGGAAGGCAAAAAAGATGAAGAACAATTATATCGATATAAGAATGGTAAAATTGTACCTGTTTCTAAAGAGTTTATGGCTGGAAGAAAAGTAAGAAAGAAGGTAATGAAACTTCTTGGACTAGATGAATCAATAGACTCTCTCGATGAAGAACTAGAAAATCCTGAAAAGGCTGATCTGGATAAAGATGGTGAACTTTCTGGATATGAAAAGAAAAGAGGAAAGGCTATTGAAAAGTCCATGAAGGATCAAGATAAAAAGAAAAACGAATCTTATCGTAGACAAGTTCGTAAAATGATGGAAGAAATTCTAAAACTAAAATAAGGAATATAATATGATCAGACAATTATTGATGGAAGGCCCGGTTGGGCATATGTGGCATCCATTTGATCTGGACAGTGTTCAGAACGGTAAAGACTTGTTGGAGTTTTTTGTCGGAAAAGAAGGTAAACCCGGACTTCCAGAGCAATATATAAACGAGTTCACGCCCTCCATCAAGATTGATGGTATCAATGGGCCGATCAGACTAGTTGTTAATAACTCTGGTGATAAAGAGTTTGCTATTGATAGAATGTCTAGGGCTTCTATTGATGTTGAAGGTGTCACTGCGGATAGACTCAAAGAGAGATTCGAGAAGGCTGTTTTGCAAGCACTAGACACCGATGAAGTGTTGGAGATTCCTCTTCACAAATTGGTTGCAATGGGCATTCCAATGGACAAACTAAATATTGGAACTAACCTAACAATCATTCACAGAAAGAAGAAAAAGCCTGTAATCATAAAGAGGATCACATCTGGACATGGTTTTGTAAACGATGGGACTGTAGCCCTTACTGTCCTGAACAATGCTCTGAGTTCCAAGCCACAAGAAATGGAAACAGTTTTAAGAATATTAGATATGTGGAATAATCCCAATGTATGTCTTAACAACGATATTGTACATGAATCTTCAAAGCCTGATGGACAGGTTGGTTCTGTTAAATATGGAGAAGACTTCATTGCTTTTCATGGGTTAAACGAAATATACAACCCTGAAGGAAAGACTACAAGAAAAACAAGAGAAATCAGTATCAATGATCAACAAAAGGCTGCATTGAATGAGTTGGTGAAGATTATCAACGAGACTAATACCGTAGAAGGCTTTAGGGCGCTCTCACCCTTTGATACAGTGGCTATGAAAGGTGAGGTGGACATTGACTATACTGGAGTCTTAGGAACGATTATAGAGATAAAATTGGACTCACAAACGTCTACATCGCAAGCGTTGTCTGCTTGGCTAGGTGACTCAAATATTGTGAAGCCATCATATTCATCTAGATACACATTTTCTGACGGTAAGGTGAGATCTAGTTTTAGTAAAGCAAATTATATAGCATTGATACCTGATCAAGGAGAACAGCAGTACTCTATCAGAGAACTTCTCAGCGAAGAGACTCATCCAGATTTAGATGATGACATGTATTACGATTTTGCATCTGGAGCAATATTCTACCATGCAACAAGACTATTAGGAAGAGCGGTTCTACAGACTCTAGTCAATAAATCAAAAGTAGGAAATGAGGCTTTAACTAGCCATGAAGGTATCGTGATGCGTTCGAAAGACTTATTTGGTATTGACAAGCCAATAAAAATTACTGGTGATTTTATCAGAGATGGAATGGGTAGCAACCTTGCTTTGGCTATGGCTAAAAAACCTGAAGCAGTAAATGAATCAACCGAACTACAAGATTCAGTAGAAGGTGAATTAGGTGATGAACCAGAAGAGCAAACAGTGGTAACTACCACAGGAACTAGAACAGTTGCTGTCATGCCCGGCTCTTTCAAGCCTCCACATAGAGGGCACTTATTGATGGCAGAGCATCTTTCAGGAATTGCAGATGAGGTTTTGATTTTTATATCTGCACCAAAAGGCTCTAAAAGATTATTACCTTTCTCTGGTACCGAAATTACATATGAGAAAGCCATTGAACTTTGGAACCTTTTATTGAAAGGGGCATCTGGTAATATTAAAGTTGTGGAATCTTCTAGTCCCAGTTCTTCTCCTATAATGGCATTGGCTGAATTAATGAAACCTGCAGAGGAAAGACAAAATTACCAAGATGTCGATTTCTATGCTGAAGAATATTCTAAATTTTATTTATCAATGTCAGAGAAAGAAAAAAATGACTCTGGATCTATGAGAAGATTTTCATTTTATGAAGAAATGGAAAATGTAGAAATAAAATTAGTACCTGCGTTTGGGCATGATCCCGAATATGCACAATCTATTGCTCAATTGATTTCTACTTCTTCTGATATTATCGAAAGAATATCGGACGATGTTCAAGCAAAAGCACTAGAACTTGCCAAAGGGCTTGTCTCAGCAAGAGGGCAAAAAAGATTACCTGCTAACCCATCTGTTCAAGATTACATTTCTGTATTATCAAAAGCAAATCAAATGAAAGTTGCAAAGTTTATGAAGTCTACTCCAAGTGGGTTAGATAAAAACAACTTTAGTGCTACTGATCTTAGACTTCTTTTGGATTTGAAAAAAGTTTATAACCTCCCAGTAGATTCACTTCTCAAAGACTTCGTAGGGCAAAACCTTGAAGATTATCTTCGTATTATTTTTGGCTCTGGAGAAGTGAGAGAATCAATAACCGTTATTCAAGATATGGTTAGATTGATCTTAGCAGAGCAATTAGATGAAACTTCCACTATGGCTAGTGGAGCCGTTTCTGGGCATATGGGCGGATCTAAACCTGAACCGAATAGAGACGAGGATGAAGATGACGTTAGCGAGGCAAAATACCACCCTTCCGAACTTCCACAGCAGCCCGGTTTATCAACTATGACTGTCAGAGTTATTCCAAGTAGCAGACATAAGTCCGATGGAATTAGCGATGCAGGATACAAAAAAAGTAACAGCAACAGATTTAAAATTGATAGTTCATATACTAACAAACGAGCCCCCTATTATGATAAGGACGATATTATAACCGATTTGGTTGAAAAAGTCCTACATAATATTATACGTTCGAACTAATTACTTTATTCAAGTTTTGGAGAAAATATTTATGAAAAGAGAAGATTTATTTGAGAGCATCGAGAAACAAATACTTGCTGAGAAAGTATACCGATCTCAGATTAGAAAGAAATTGGTTGAATTCAAAGTTCTCCAAGAAAATAAAAACAAAAAGCGATTGATTGCTGAAAAATTGTATAGAGCCAAACTGAGAAAAGAATTTGCAAGTGTTGCGATCGAACTCACCGAAGGGAAGAAAACATCATTTATACACAAGACTACCGGTATGAATGCTTTGGAAGATCTTTTCTCTAATACTAACTTGCTTAGCGTCCTTGAGGGTGATTACAAGATACTGACAACTTCGTATGAACAAAGAAAAGATTATAAAGAAAGAGTGATGGAATTAGTTCTAAATCTTTTCACTCAAGAAAATATTAATAAAGATACAGAAGAAATAAATGAAAGTTTACAAAGATTATACGAAGAAGAAGAGCCAGATATTCAAATTACTTTAGACGATGAAGATCCTCCGGAGGACAAAATTGTCGGCCCCAAGAGGGATGAGATGGAAAAAGAAAAAGAACAGTCTCGCGAAGATTCTGAAAATGCTGATGCTATTGATCTCAAACAAGATGCAACTGGTGTTAGAAGAGCAGACTTAGCCTTCAAGAAGATCGAGAATAGCATTAAAACGGCATATGATACGTTAGGTAACCCTGCAGATCAAGCAGAGTTTAAAAGGTTTTTGATCGCCAACCTGAGTATGTACTTTAAACAATTTGAAGAAGGACTTTCCAATGAACCTCAAGCAGATATTCCAGAAGACGCACAGCAAGCAATTGAAGATGCTGAGACTAAATTAACTGATGATACTGAAAGTGCTGAAGGTGTAGAGGGTGGTGAAGAGATGGAAGTTGATCTAGGTGATTTAGAACTTTGATATATTAATATTATATAATATATTATATATAATCTATTTATTATATGTTAAAAGAAAAAGAAGTAAAACATTTATATTATAAAAACTATTCTAAATTATCAGAACTAAAAAGTTTGAATAAAATAGATGATCAATTCGTATATTATATTGAGTCATTATCATTAGAAGATATCATATCTATTAAATTAGAAACTATGATTAGATCTCTAGATTTTAAGTTTTTTAACTTTCCACTTTGGAAATCATTTCATAAGATTGTTTCTGAGGCTTTAGTTAATTCTATAATTGGTATTGCCTCTAATAACTCTGAGGCTGCTAGGATACTGGGCATAGACATGAATCAGTACAAAAGATGTCTCAGAGACTTTGGATACGAAATTAAAACATGGGAGAGAGAATGAGTGAAAAAAGATATATAATAATAGATTCAACAAAGTTTGTAGGTAAATTCAGTGTATATGATACCCTTAAGAAAGAGGAACACCCATGTCATAATTACGCTACAGCCAAGAATCTCTGTCAGGAGTGGAATAATGGAGACAATTGAAGATCCATGTCCAGTCTGTCAATGTGATCCATGTGATTGTCACGGTATTGATGACGATGATGAAGAGTATTGGAAAATCATAGGTGATAGATAGTTTGAATAAAGTCATATCCTCAGTCGTATAGAAAGAGTAATCAAACAACGGGGGTTAAAATGATTAACAATATAGGTTATGCATGTATCAACATGCAACTCAATGATCCAAAAAACTATGGATCAAATCCAAAAGCGGAGCGTGTAACTACAAACCGTGCAATGATCAAGAGGACATTTAAGGCAAAAGGTATGGAATACGCTGGACAACTGGCATTACAAAACTGTCGTGATCTTCTATCAATTCTCAAATGGAATAAAGCAAACGGTTTCGATTTCTTTCGATTATCGTCTAATTTGTTTCCTTGGGCATCTGAGTATAACATTGAGGATCTACCTCAATTTGATCTTATCGAGCAGGCACTATTTGACTGTGGACTATTTATTGAGGATAACGGTATGCGAGTTACATCCCATCCCGGCCCGTTCAATAAGTTGACTTCTCCTAATGAGCAAGTTATTCTCAACACTATTAAAGATCTTGAGAATCATGGTAAGGTATTTGATCTACTATGCTTAGAACGTTCTCCATATGCCAAACTCAACATTCATGTTGGTGCACACTATAATAATCGAAAGATGGCATTGGACAACTTCTGTAAAAATTTTGAGCGCTTATCTGAAAGTGTGCGTTCTAGACTAACGGTGGAAAACGATGACAAAGCAACATTATACTCAACAAAGGAACTTTACGACGAAGTTTATACACGTATCGGTACTCCTATTGTGCATGACTACCATCACCACGGCTTCTGCACTGGAGGCTTATCGCAGGAAGAGGCAGTTAAGTTAGCGGCTTCAACGTGGAGTGATATCGTCCCTGTGGTTCACTATTCTGAATCAAGACGTGATGAGTTTTGTGACAATTCTATAAAACCTCAAGCGCATTCTGACTTTATTTATCGTAAGATAGATACTTACGGTGTTTTACTTGACGTTATGGTTGAGGCAAAAATGAAAGAACTTACCGTTCTAAAATACTTGGAGTTACATGGTGAAGAAACAGAATCAAAAATTGTGGCTTAAATGGAATACGGTGTTGAAGAAAACTCAGCACCTTAAATACAACTATGCTGGAACTGAAGATAATGAAATTATCGAAGATATGATCCGGTATATAAAAATCTTAATGGAAAGATTAGAAAAAGATGAATAAAATCATCTACTGAAACGTATAATAATATAGAAAGGAGAAACAATGAAAACTAAATTATTTGCACTGGCATTCTTGATTGGATGTGGAGACGAAGAGCAGGCAACTGTAACCGCCACCACTACCACCACTGAAGAAGCCACTACTGTAGAAAATACTACAAACACTACTGCTGAGACAACTACTAATATGGTTGAAGTCAAGAATGACATCACAGCAGATAGCCCAGTTACGACTGAAGAAAACACAACTAATGTTGAAGGAGAAAATAATGATTAGTAGTTTAATGTTTATGCTCTTTGCTTGTGGAGATAAAGAAGAAGATACAAGTATAGAAGCAGAAGAGGTAGTAGAAGAAACTGCCGAAGAAGTTGAAGAGGAAGATACTGCCACTGAAGAAAGTGAAGAAAGTGATCCTGAAGAAACTTCATCAGAAGAATAATAACCCCCCCTGAGTTTGGCAGTTCTCTTTAAAAAACTGCCATTTTTTTTATCTGGAGAAAATATGAAAAAGATTGTTTTATTTGATATGGATGGCACGTTAACTGAGCCTAGGCAAAAGATGGGGATTCAAATGGAGCAGCAACTATTAAAACTTCAAGATTCTGGATATGAAATTGGTATTATCACAGGATCAGACATGAATTATGTAAAACAGCAGTGTTCTGGATTGTTTGATTTAAGCCTCGTAGATACCTCTAAAATCCATTTTCTGCCTTGCAATGGTACAAAGTATATCCTCGACAGAGAATCGATTTACGAGCGAAATATGAGAGAGTATATGGGTGATAGGCTTTGGAGCCGACTTATGGTTCTTTTGATAGATCTTCAAAGAGACTTGGTATTGCAATATAAGATACCCCTTACTGGACATTTCTTTGACTACAGAGGTAGTATAATTAATTGGTGCCCGATTGGAAGAAACGCGTCTTTAGAAGATAGAAAGAAATGGGAAGAATTAGATATAGATAATAAAATCAGAAAGCCATTTATAAAACAACTTAAAACACTGATATACGAGCACGTTTCACACCTAGGAGACTTAGAATCAGCAGATGTCGAACTAAAAGTTAAATATGGTGGCGATACATCATTTGATATATTTCCTGTAGGGTGGGATAAAACTTATGTACTTGAGAAGACTAACATATTTTCAGAATATGAGCAAATTCATTTCATTGGAGATCGTTGTGGACAAAATGGGAATGACTATGAACTGTACATGCACCCTAGAACCATAGGAATGAAGACAACATCTCCACAAAAAACTATAAAAATTGTGAATAATATCATACACTCAATCGTATAATAAGCATAGGCACTCGTGGCTTAATGGATAAAGCAACTGCCTTCTAAGCAGTCGATTGCTGGTTCGAGTCCAGCCGAGTGTACCACTGAGGAATGATAATGGAAGAAAAGACAATAGACGAAATGATTCAAACATTTATTGACAATGGGTTAGATTTATCTAGTTTTAAATTTATGAGTGATTATGATAAAGAAAACTTTTTTATGATGTACACTGATCTGTTTGAATCTATGATGAAAGATGACGATGACTATAACTTCAAAATAACTGAAGAGAAAGATTTGTTCATAACTTTAAATCAAGAAGAAATGTTTATATATGTCACAGATGATTATCAGACTTTAAGGTGTGATTTGTGTGGCGAATATTATGACAAAAATAATACAAATCAAATTTTATTATTATCTATTCTTTTTCTTACTGTAAAAGAATTAAAAGCGATGATAGATTTATTCGCTGGAGAAATAATAAAAAATATGGAAAACAGAAAGTCTGGAAAGTTTACTAAACTGCCAAAATCTTTCTCAGGTAAAGCAAATTATCTATCCTCCAAACAGGAAAGTATAATGGAAGACATCAAAAAAGCAAGAGATAAGGTAACTATAAAGGAGATAAAATGATGACTGTAATGGTATCTGGTGGGTTTGATCCCATACATGGAGGACATGTTCAAATGATTCGCGATGCAGCAAATCACGGTGACGTGATAGTGGTTGCAAATTCAGATGAATGGCTCATGAGGAAGAAAGGGTATGTATTTATGTCCTTTGAAGAGCGAGCAAAAATTCTTAGAGAAATCAAAGGTGTAATTTTGGTTGCAGCGGTAGACGATTCAGACGATACTGTATGTAATGCAATCCGAATGATTCGCCCTGATTACTTTGCCAATGGCGGAGATAGAGGTAAGTCTAATACTCCAGAGCAAGATGTTTGCGAAGAACTGGGAATTAAAATGCTGTGGGGAATAGGAGGAGATTACAAATTCAATTCTTCTTCAGATTTGGCAAAAAAGTTGGTAAAAAATTACCCTCAATAGGATTTTTAACTATTTGAACAATACTTACTACTGTGATTATGAAATTGTCATTTCATGAAAACTCTCCACTCTCAAAAATTTTAAGAGAAGATATTCGTATCTTCTCTTTTTTTTGTGCATATGCGACTATTTATTTTGAAATGAGGGTTAGGTATGAACAATAAATGGAGAGACTTCTTAATTGACGAAGAGGCAAAATATGAATATGATCCGAATCTATCGCTCATATCTGAAAACGATTTTGAGGATCTTGAAGACTATTCTCAGGTTTTAAATGAGGCTGAAGATCTTCTTGACGAAAAGAAGAGAAAAAAGAAGAAAAAAAAGAAAAAGAAGAAGGGCAAGAAGGATGCTTGCTATCACAAGGTACGTTCTCGATATGATGTGTGGCCGAGTGCTTATGCTTCTGGTGCTCTTGTTAAGTGTCGTAAGGTTGGCGCAAAGAACTGGGGTAACTCTAAGAAAACTAATGAAGAGTTAGAACTAGATGAAGATATACTAGAAGAAATCGAGTCTGAAGAAACATTAGATGAGAAAAAGCGCAAATTATCCTCTAAGCCATCATCAGAGAAATCTCTTAAGGATTGGTTTGGGAGAAAAGGAGCCAAAGGCTCTAAAGGTGGATGGGTAGACTGCAACGCACCAGATGGTAAAGGCGGATACAAATCCTGCGGAAGAGGTTCTGGAGAAAAAAGAAAGAAGTATCCTGCATGTCGCCCAACCCCCGGCGCATGTAAAAAAATGAAAGGCTCAAAAGGTAAGTCTTGGGGCAAAAAAGGATCAAAGAAAAAATGAAAATCACTAAACAAAGATTAAAAGCAATCATTCTAGAGGAGACTAAAATTGCTCTCTTGTCGGAAGGATTGAAACACCACATTGATTCTAGAACACCTCTTACAGATAATATTTATCGTGTAGGATCTGATTCTTATTTCGAAGTGATATCTGAAGCCAGAAAGGCTTATAATGAAGGAATTTATACCCCTCTCAACGAGGAAGAGAAAGAACTTCTAGAATCTGATTTAGGAGTGTGGGCTGAATTTAAAGGCGAAAAGGTACCTCTTGATTTTCCTATGTACACAGAGACACTTGAGGAAGCAAAGAAGAAAAAGAAGAAAGATCCACCAATCGGAAAGCCAATGAAAGGTTCTGGCGGAAAGAAGTACCAAGTCTATGTTCGCAGTAAAAAGACTGGACGTATCAAAAAGATTTCCTATGGTGATTCAAAAGGTGGACTTAAAGGCAACTGGAACAGCGCTGAGGCTCGCAAGTCATTTGCTTCACGTCATAACTGCGCAGAAAAGAAAGATCGCACTAAAGCCGGATATTGGGCTTGTAGAGCACATAAAGATTTTGGGACAAATGTTCCCGGAAGATTCTGGTAATGAGCGATTTTCCATTCAAACAAGTCAAAATAAAAGAAAATATAGTTCATAGAACGTTCAAAATGAGCGTAGATACATCTGAACTAGTTTGGCACATGGATAGAGAGGATAGAATGGTAAAAGTCCTTGAAGGGCATTCTTGGTACCTTCAGATGGATAACGAATTACCAACGAAATTAATTGAAGGAAAGAGATATTTTATTCCCAAAATGTCTTTTCATAGGATAATTAAAGGTACAAGCAATCTGATTTTAGAAATACAGATGCTAACATAAAGGAGTCCTTATGGCGAAGAAAACATATGTGATTGATACAAGCGTATTCTTAAGTGATTTTAGTTGTATCAACAAATTTGATAACAATGATATTGTTATCCCATTGAAAGTATTGGAAGAGGTTGACAAACATAAAAAGCGACAAGATTCTGTAGGTTCGAATGCTCGTTCCTTCATCAGAATCTTAGATAGTTTACGAGAAAAAGGATCTTTACAAAAAGGCGTCAGGATCGATAAAGGGAAAGGAGTTGTTTCTGTCGTTTCTTACGATAATGTAACAGAGAAACTTCCTAGAGATTTGACATCTGGAATTGCAGATCATATGATTTTAGAGACTGCAATGACAGTCAAGGCAAATAGCGCTAAGTCTAGAAAGGTGATCTTAGTCTCTAGAGACATAAACTTGAGAGTTATTGCTGATGCCGTTGGGATGCTATCACAAGATTATCTTGTTTCTCAAGTAGTCACCGATACAGATAAATTATATTCAGGTATGGCTACTGTATTGGTTGATGATGAGTTGATAGATCAGTTTTATTCAGGAGAAAATATATTTATTACGAAAGAGTTCGCTGCTGAGCAGAAAGTTGCACTTTATCCAAATATATTCTTAATGCTTGTTTCCTCCTATAATGAGAAGAAAACTGCATTGTGCAGGTATTATAATTGTAATGAGCCAGTTGATAGGCTGCTAGATTACAAAAATAGCCTAAACTGGGGAGTTTACCCTAGAAACAAAGAACAGACATTTGCATTTGACTTATTGATGGATCCAGATATCCATCTTGTGACTCTCACAGGACAAGCAGGATCTGGAAAGACTTTGTGTGCAATCGCGGCTGGGATGGAACAGTGTGTCACATTTGGTAAAATGTTTAATAACAAACTGGACACAAAGCACAAAATGGAATTATCAAAGAAGTATTATCCGATTGAGGATGAGGAAGAAGGCGTCGCCTTTAATAAGATGGTAGTCTCCCGTCCCGTCCAGCCAATGGGGAAAGATATTGGATTCTTACCCGGAACTATGGAAGAGAAAATGTTGCCTTGGCTCAAGCCAATACAAGATAACATCCAATTCATTGTAGGTAATGATAAAATCATTATGGAACAACTTATGGAATCTGGAGCGATTGAACTAGAGGCACTCACGTATATCAGGGGTAGATCGATATCTAATTCATTTATTATCGTAGATGAGGCTCAGAATCTCACAGCGCACGAAGTCAAGACTATTATCACTAGAGCAGGAGAGGGTACTAAGGTAGTCCTGACAGGTGATATTGAGCAGATTGACAATGTGTACACGAACGAGACTTCTAACGGACTCACATATGCTATTGAGAAGTTTAAAGACTCAGTTATTGCTGGGCACGTATCATTTAAGAAAGGTGAGAGATCTAGACTCGCCACGGAAGCCGCAAAGCGTTTGTAAAGAAAAATCGATTTCTTTTACATAATAATAAAAATATGTAAAAATATTGAATAAACCTTTACATATAAACGTATAAACAGTATACACTGGAGGCAAAAGTGGAAACTGTCAAAGAAATTCTTATCAATTACGTTGGTGATAAACTAAATCCTGAAAATGGAGATGTTACTGTCGAGCACATCGTAGAAGTTATGGCAGAAGAGTTTCCTGATTTTCTGCTCTTGGTAGCAGAAGAGAATTGGATTCGTGGTTACGAACAGGCTTTAAATGATGTTGAAGAAGGAGAAAGACTTGTCAAGAAACAGAAAGAACTTAACGAAGTTACTGCAACAGTCGCAGAATAAGATTCTTTCTGAAAAGAAAAGATTTTATTTTAACAGAGGTATCGAGTTTATTCTAGATAAGCCTCTTAAAAGCAATATTGATATTGAAAAAGTTATGGGCTTGTTACGAACTAACTTGCCCATTTCGTCGTATACTGGAATTAATAATGTTTATTTTGGGGATTTTGATATACTCAAGAAGAGATCATTGACAGCCTTACACCACAAAAACAACATATATGTTTCCTCAGAAGAGTTAACCAGTGAAGAAGAAATACTTGATGATTTAGTTCATGAATTTGCTCATAGGTTTGAAGAAAACAATTCTGAGCCAATATATGAAGACGGCAAAATTATCAATGAATATCTAGGCAAGATGAATCGATTACACGATAGGATAACTCAGGAATATAATTTAGATGATTATGATTTGTCATATTTTGACTTCATTAACACCGAATTTGATCCAAAGTTAGATAAGTTTTTGTACAAAGTGGTTGGCTATGAGAAAATAAGAAATTTAGTACCCAATCTTTTTATACGTCCGTATGCTGCAACATCAGTTCGAGAGTATTTCGCTACAGGCTTTGAAGATTATTACCTAGAAGGTGGACTAAAACTTAAGAGTATTTCGCCAATATTACACTCTAGGATTGAACTTCTAGAAAAGAATACAGATTTCAAAATTAACTAAGGAGAAAATATGAAACAGATTATTATAGACAAAAACGAAAAAGACAATAAATTGATTGTCAATGTTAAACTACCAGAAAGAAAATACGCTAGAGATCCAATACAACAATTTAGTAATTCAGAATTACTAGAGTACCTTAAAACAGAAGGAATATTATTATCAGATTATGAACTCAAAGAACACCCTAAGCATGACTTATCCTCTTACAGTACAAAAGGTTTGTCACCAAAACTAGAGGGAACTTGGGTATTTAATAAAATTGATGAAGAAAAAGTGAATAAATCTGATTCTCAAACGTATAAAAAGAGAAGAACAAAAAAATCGGGGGATTAATGACTAATAAATATATTTCTTTTTCACAACTTAAAAACTGGGCTAAATGTCCGTTTTATCACAAACTGTCAAATATTGACAAAGTAGATGGTGCTTTTTCTGGAAACATCTACACTGCTTTTGGATCTGCGCTGCATGAGACAATCGAAAAGCATTTAGAAAACCAAATAAATGAAGCAGAATTGAAAGACTATTTTGGCATAGCGTTTGGGAAAGAAAGAGGATTATTAGTCGAAGAAATAAAAGACAATCATTTCGATCAGTTTAAAACTCAAGGAGAAAATTTGGTAGAAAAATATAAAGCAAAACTTGATTCGTATTTTGGCAATGATTATGAAATTGTAAAGTGTGAAGAAGAGATATTCGAGGATGTACCAGAGTACAAAGGTAATCCTTTTAAGTTTAAAGGCTTTATTGACTTGGTTGTTAAAAAAGGCGACACTTATCATATCTTAGATTGGAAATCCTGCTCATGGGGATGGGACGCCAAGAAAAGATCAGATAAGATGATCGTCTATCAATTAATTTTTTATAAACATTATTACGCTATAAAACATGGTATCGATCCTAAAAACATTGAATGCCATTTTGGACTTTTGAAGCGTACTGCTAAGAAAAACGAAGTAGAGTTGTTCAAGGTAACTTCAGGCAAGAGAAGAACAGAAAATGCAATGCAGTTATTGACTAGAGCACTTTACAATATCGATAATCGTGTTTATATTAAGAACAGGCTTTCTTGTACTTATTGTGAGTGCAAGGGAACCAAACATTGTCCGTAACAAAAGGAGAAGAAATGTCGGAAAAAAGAATTAAAGTTTTGACTATCTCCGATCACCCATTATCGCCATCGGGTGTCGGAACTCAAACAAAATATATTATAGAAGCCCTGCTTAAGTCTGATAAGTTTGATATAATCAGTCTTGGTGGGGCAATACAGCATCCGGATCACAAGCCACAGATCACGGAAGAATGGCAAGAAAGATGGAAGATCTTTCCAGTAGATGGCTATGGATCGCAAGATATCGTGAGATCAATAATCAGGAATGAACGTCCTGATATTTTGTATTTTATGACTGATCCTCGTTTTTATGGTTGGCTATGGGAAATAGAAGCGGAGATACGCTCTTTGATTCCTATGGTTTATTATCATGTGTGGGACAATTACCCATATCCAAAATATAACCAGAAGTTTTATGAATCTAATGACTTCATTGCGACTATATCAAAAGTTACAAGTGATATTGTGCAAAATGTTGCACCTGATGTAAAAGAATTGTATGTACCTCATGCAGTAGATTCAGAATTTTTCAAACCTCTACCTACAGAACAGGTTTCCAACTTCAGAGAGGTTTTTGACAAAGAACACGGAACAAAAGGAAAGTTTTTGTTTTTCTGGAATAATCGAAATGCTAGGCGAAAGCAAAGCGGATCTTTGTTATTTTGGTTCAAAGATTTTTTGGATGAAGTTGGGCACGATAAGGCTTCGTTGATTATGCACACAAATCCTGTGGATCCATATGGGCAAGATCTTAATGCAATCATCAAAGAGTTGAATATCAATAAAGGACAGGTTTTGTTTTCTACCCAAAAAGTTGGAATGGACAAACTTGCCATGTTCTACAACTTGGCTGATTGCACAGTGAATATTTCAGATGCTGAGGGTTTCGGACTAGCAACTCTAGAGTCTCTTTCCTGCGGTACACCTATTATAGTCAATATGACTGGTGGATTGCAAGAGCAAGTGACAGATGGCAAGTCTTGGTTTGGGATTGGACTAGATCCGGATTCTAAAGCAGTTATTGGATCTTTGGATGTTCCTTATATCCATGAAGATCGCCTGAATGGTAAAAGAGTATCTTCTGCTTTTAGAGATATGTACATGGCTGATCAGGAATACCGAGACGCTCTAGGAAGAGCAGGTAGAGAGCATGTGATCAATAATTACAGTTTTGAAGTGTTCGAGAAAACATGGGTTGACTTGATGCAGCAGATCCACGAAGAGGAAGGTTCTTGGGAAACTAGAAAGCATTCAAACTATAGACTATTGGAGGTAGCATGAAAAAAGTATTATTAGTAGCACCAGTACTATCACGCTCTGGGTATGGAGAGATGGGTAGATTTGCACTTAGATCAATGTTGGATAATCCAGATATTGACTTATACATACACAATATTAACTGGGGTAAGTCTGGATGGATCTGGAAAGATGACAATGAAAGACGAATGATAGACTCGTTACTCCAAAAAACAGTTTTATTTCGACAGAATGGCGGACAATTTGATGCTTCTGTTCAATGCACCATACCAAATGAATGGAAGCGTCTTTCGGCTTATGACATTGGCTACACGGCAGGAATCGAGACAGACAAAGTTGCTGGAGAATGGCTAGTGAAAGGTAATGAAGTAGATAAAATTATCACTATTTCTAAGCACAGTATGGACGTGTATAAAAACACTTCATACGAAGCAATAGACAACAAAACCGGACATAAGATTCCTGAATACAGATGTGATACTCCAATTTCTTTTGTAGGGTTTCCCAAAAGAGATATAGGAACTCAAGAGTTAGATTTGAACCTAAAACATGATTTTAATTTTTTGTGTGTGGCTCAACTCGGCCCACGAAAGAATGTAGATGCTGTGGTTAATAACTTTATTGAAGAATTTAAAAATGAAGAAGTCGGATTACTTCTCAAAGTTCATGGAGCAAATGACTCTGTCATGGATTTTTACAGTATTAAGCGACAATTTGAGAACTTAACTGAGGTTGCCAAACAAGAAGGTTGGAAATGTTCAATCAATATTTTGCATGGCAACTTGTCAAACGAGCAGATGCACGGACTATATTCACACCCTAAGATCAAAGCAATGGTTTCCCTAACTCACGGAGAAGGTTTCGGGCTTCCGCTTTATGAGGCTTCTTGGCACGGAGTTCCCGTTGTGGCAACTAACTGGAGTGGACACTTAGATTTTCTAAGACTAAAAGAAGATGTTAATTCTGATGGAAAATACAAAGGTGGCAAGACAAAAGGAAAGATTACAAGAATGAAAGACATGTTCTTGCCCGTTGGATTTGAACTTAAAAATATTCCACAAAGTGCAGTTTGGGATGGTGTCCTACAGAAGGAATCGAAGTGGGCACATATCGATGACTCAGATGCAAAGAAAAAAATGAGAGATGTTTACGAAAACACGGAAAAATGGAATACTATTTCACAAGAATTATCAGAAACTTATCAAGGCGAACAGTATTGGTTTGACAAGTTCAATGAAGAACTTGGACTAGGAAAATCAAACGATTTAGATGTTGTGGTGATTTAATGGACACTATAGTATTATTAGGACAGTTCTTGGATTATTCTGGGTATGCATGGGCAGGCAGATCATATGCAAAAATGCTTAATTCTAGATTCGAGAATGTGCTATTTATTGATCACAGTGTAGAGAACAGGGTAGATAAGAAGCGTTTGTCTGCCCTAAATCTTCATAAAGAATCTTTAAATATATCTGATATAGAATTCTCGAATCTAGAAGACTTGCAAACACTCACTGGTAATGTATTTTACTTTGAGTGTTTTCTGCCGTGTTTAAGTGCGAATTTTTTCAACAACGATCTTCCATTTGCCTTGCAAGAATTAGAGAGAAACAAAAACATTAATCTTAAAAAGATAAGTATGACTGCTTGGGAAACCAATAAGTTCTCAGAGTCATTCTCTTTTACTTTAAAAGATTTTGGCTTTGACGCTTTACTCTTACACTGCAAAGAGCACAAACAAGAAATAGAAAACCAAGTAGGGATAAGAACATATGTAAACCACTATCCGGTGCTTGAAATGTTTAAGGTTCCAGATTCAATCTCAATCAAGGTAAGGGAGAGTACGTTTAAAATTTTGTCATTTAATGATTTTAATGCAAGAAAAGGATGGAGTACCCTATTGAATTCTTATTATTCTGCTTTTTTTGACAATGAAGATGTTTGCTTAAGAATAAAAACTCACGGAAACCCTCAAGATATCTTGAAGAAAATTAAGGAGATAAAGCATAGAAACATATATTCTTCAGTCAGAAAAGACAAAGATGGAAAATATATCAATAATTACCTACTTCCAAAATGTAAAATTGAACTTGATACATCATTTTTATCAGAAAATGAAATAAGTAATTATTTTAAAGACTTTGATCTGTTCGCAACAGCAACCAAAGGAGAAGGTTTTGGATTGACGATTGCTCAAGCAGCCTTATCTGGATTACCAATACTATGTCCAGATAAAGGTGGGCATAACGATTTCTGTGATGATAACTGCTTCAAGGTAAAATCGTATACAACTAGTTGCACTGGACTAGTTGTAGACTTCTACAACAATAGAGAGATGTACCTTTACGAATGTGATCACCAATCTTTGAAGAATGATTTTCGAAAAGCATATGATGAGTGGAAAAGAGGTACCTTGCGCAAGCGAGGAGCACAAAATAAACAAAATACTTTTGAATATTTGAATACAGATCAATCGTATAATAATATATTACAAATCATGGAGGATTTAAAATGAAAACAGCAATCATTACTGGAGTAACTGGACAAGATGGATCTTATTTGTCTGACTTTTTACTCGATAAAGGCTATAAAGTAATCGGAACCTATCGTCGATCTGTTTCTGACTTTGCGAATAAAACACAAAATATCTCACATCTATTAGATGATGGGAATTTTATTTTAGAGGAGGCGGATGTAACAGACTCTGCATCACTCTATCGATTGGTATCCGAATACCAGCCAGATGAATATTACAATCTGGCTGCTCAATCACATGTCGGTACATCGTTTAAGGTACCTGTTAGTACCACTGAAATCAATTTAATGGGTTGTCTATATGCCTTGGAGGCAATACGCCTTCAGAAGCCATCCTGCAAGTTCTATCAGGCATCTACGAGTGAGATGTTTGGCGATAATACACAGTGCCCTCAAGGGCTTGAGACTAAGTTCTCTCCTGTGTCTCCATATGCTTGTGCTAAGTTAGCAGCCCACCACATGGTGGGAACATACCGTAAGTCCTATGGCATCTTTGCTTGTTCTGGAATCTTATTCAATCATGAGTCTCCCAGAAGAGGAGAGAATTTTGTCACTAGGAAGATAACCAAAGCAGCATCAAGAATTAAATTGGGACTACAAAGTGAACTTAGGTTAGGCAACTTATCCGCTCAGAGAGACTGGGGGCATGCTGCCGATTATGTGAAAGGTATGTGGATGATGTTGCAACATGATATCGCAGATGATTATGTATTGGCAACTGGTAAGACAAATTCAGTTCAAGAATTCTTAGATTATGTATTTGAATATGCTGGACTAGATCCAAAGAAACATGTGATAATCGATCCCAAATTCTATCGCCCTTGTGAAGTACCAAAATTGTGGGGAGATCCTTCGAAAATGATGAAAGTTTTAGGATGGGTTCCTGAGTATGATTTTGAAGAGTTGGCAATGGAAATGTATGAGCAAGATTTAAAGAAAGAGAGTCTGAAATGATAGATTTTAGTTTTTGCATTATTACTGATAACAGTACCGAAGCATGCCAAAGAATAGTTAGCATAGCAAATTCTATTTCTGAAATGAATATACCAAATTATGAAATATTAATAATTGGTGGAGAAACAAATCGATTTGCTGGTGATTTATCTAAATTTAACATGCGTAAGATTAACTTTGATGAGTCTGTCAAGAGAGCGTGGATAACAAAGAAGAAGAATGATATTATAAAAGAGTGTAAGTATGAGAATGTTGTAATGATGCATGATTACTTTTTGTTTCATAAAAGTTGGTACACTCATTACAACAAGTTTCTGAAAGAGAATGAGTATGATGTGTGTTGTAATCCAGTTATGTTACTCAACGGAATGAGAGACTATACAGACTGGATATTATGGAACCACCCAGATTACCCAAAACAATCCTCTATTCCTTACGATGATTGGAGTAAAACGAAGTGGCAATACATAAGCGGTGGATACTTTTTGATAAAAAAGCAGTTTATGATTGATAATCCATTTGATGAAAATCGTGTCGCTGGAGACGAAGAAGATGTTGAGTGGAGTCTGAGAATTAGAGAAAAAGCCAAAATAATATGCAATCCAAATTCATATGTGAGGCACATAAAAGAGCATAGAAATATGACAATCGATACATGGAGTAAATTGATATGATTAAATTAGTTATTTTAGACATTGACGGAGTTCTGACAGATGGTAGAAAATACTATGGACTAGACGGAATTCCGTATGGAAAAACATACTGTGACAAAGATTTCACAGCAATCAAAAGGATGAAAGGAGCAGGCATTGAAGTCTGTTTTTTGTCTGGAGATGAAAGAGTCAACATGGCTATGGCAAACAACAGGAACATACCATTCTACTCTGCTCGCGGAAAAGACAAGGCAGAGTTCTTGGAGTTATATGAAGAGCACTACGGCATCACAAGAAAAGATATGTTGTATATTGGTGATGATCTTTTTGATAAAAGCATTATGGAATTGGTTGGGCATGCTTATTGCCCTAGCGATGCATGTAGAGATATCAGAAGACTGTGCGGAGAAGCCAACGTATTAAGTAACCAAGGAGGCTGTAACGTAGTTTGTGAGTTGTTTGATGTACTGCTAGACAGAGGATTGATAACAGACTGCACTATGGAAGATATTGAGAACTTAGACAAGAAGGAGACATTTTGAAAAAGATAGGCATAGTTGGTAAAAGGTACGAAGATATAAAACTTTACACTGATTCCAATCAAATTGGAGAAAGTAATAACTGCTCAACTCTTGATAGGTGTTTGGGAGGGATGTATAATTTTAGAATAACTGGAAAAGAAGAGTGTACGTTAGTTATGGTAGAAAATGGTGTCAAAAAGGCATATATCATTGAAGATTCCCAGACTAGCACTAGAACTAGTTATACATATACTTCTGAGCCTTCTATAATTGATGATCTGTTTGTTGATAGTCTAAATTATTTAGATTGGGTACATTTTGCATATTTGGACGATCTAGATGATGTCTCAAGTATTCAAAACATACAAAAACCATATAGTATTGACTTTTGTATGAATAAAGATAGGCTCTCATACGTAAAATATATAGATGGAGCAAGTGTAGTATTTGACTCTAGAGAGAGAAAGAAAATGTATGACAATGTTAGATCCAATACGCCAATTATACTGCATGACGAAAAAGGATGCGAAGTGATAGTAAATGGTGAGATTGTTAGTGAACATTTTTGCGAAACATTAAAAAATATAAGCGTAAATGGCGCTGGAGATGTCTTTGCAAAGTTTTTCTTAGAAAGTCACATATCACATGATAGCACTATCGAAAACGCTAGTAAGTATGCACTGAACAGTGCAACATCATTTTTAAAAATTAGGAGTAATAAATGAAAAAGTATAATTTGCTTCTTCCGATAGCAGGAAGGGCACAAAGGTTTATAAATGAGGGTTACACAATGCCAAAGCCCCTCATCATGGTTAGAGACAAGCATATAATCGATTTGGCAATGGAATCAATAAACACTGAAGACTGTAATATAATTTTTGCCGTTAGACTTGAACACATTAACAATTTTTCTATTGATGATATTTTGAGAGAAAAGTTTGGAAATGAAATCGAGATAGTTGTAATTGATCGTGTTACAGATGGTTCCGTTTCGACTTGTCTTTTAGCAAAAGAGCATATTGATAATGATTTACCTCTTATCATATACACTCCAGATGTTTATTTTCAAAATCAATTTGATCCAAATTCCATCTCAGAGCAACTAGATGGCTTTATCCTGACGTTTAAAGCAAATAGCGCAGCCCATAGTTATGTTGAACTAGACGATAGTTGCATGGCAGTCAGAACAGCAGAAAAAGAAGTTATAAGTCAAAATGCTGCCGTTGGTGTATACTACTATAAGACAGGTAGAATGTTTGTAGAATACGCAGAAGAGATGATTAACAAAAACATTAGAACAAAAAATGAGTTCTATATTTGCCCTATGTACAATCTGATGATTCGTGATGGTGCAAAGGTATCAATAAGCCAAGTAGAGAAGATGCACGTATTGGGAACTCCAGTCGAACTTGAGTTTTTCGTAGATCATGTCATGGCTAGATTTGGACAAAAACCAGTTGCACTTTGCTGTGATCACTCTGGGTTTAACATGAAGGAGTTGGCTAAGAAACTTTTAGATAAAAACGACGTTCCATACATAGACTTTGGTACATATGTTAAGAAAGATTGTGACTATAATGAGTACGTTAAAGCAGCGGTGGATGCCATAAACAATAAAGACTGCGATTTTGGGCTTGGATTTTGTAGAACCGGACAAGGTGTTAATATATTAGCAAATCATTTAGAAGGAATCAGATCTGCATTAGTGATAGACAAATATACAGCAGAGTATGCGATCAGACACAACTGTACTAACTTCTTTGCAATACCAGAGAAATACGTTTCAGAAGATGATCTAGATAAGATGATCAAAATATGGAAAAAGACAACATTTGATGGCGGAAGACATATGACAAGAATGAAGAAAACAATTGGAGGTAAAAAATGAAAGACATAGATTTACACAAAAGATTGTTAAAACTGC